>Ga0326727_10000192_pt1 | contig 263187 bp, 216 predicted proteins | sample MB2enrmetagenome_FD_207643 | JGI IMG/M metagenome (GOLD analysis project Ga0326727, IMG submission 207643) | Lab enriched peat soil microbial communities from McLean, Ithaca, NY, United States - MB29MY | ecosystem: Environmental > Terrestrial > Soil > Wetlands > Peat | place: USA: New York... | reverse complement strand
CGGCGGCTAAAGCCGAACCCTTTGATTGTGCGTCCATGGCGGGGCTGAAAGCCCCGCCCTTTCAAAACATCGCAAGAGTGGAACTTGTTCAGAGCTTCCTTAGCCCTCGGTGGATGAGCGCTTCGCAAAAGCAATATCTCACACTGTTCATTTGCTCCAGGCTTGCTGAGTGGAAAACTGCATCCTCAGGGATGCATCTCGATGTTGAAATTGACCGAAGAGACGGCTCCCGCAACGGCAATCCCCTCAAGGTTTGCCGGAACACCGGCGAGCGCAAGCGGTGCAACCGAGAGACTGCCATCAACCGCAGAGACGCTGGTTGTGGCCTGTGTGGCCAGCAGTTGTGTCTGCGGGCAAAGACCCTCCGTCTGGCAGGGTGCGGACCACGCATAAAGCGCCTGATAGGTTGCCACGGTCACACCTGCCAGCGGATTGCCGATCGGATCCCACACGCGAAAGATGGGAGGCGTCGGCGCAACAGAAACCGCCGCCGATTGCGTCGTCCCGCTGATTGCCTCTATGAATGCAAGCGATGGATCCTCTGCCAGTGCCATCACGCTCGCGCACTGCGAAGATCCATTCACGCAGGCCGTCACATTGACCCATGCATTCGCCGGCAGTGGTCCAACCGTGACCTGCATGGAAACAAGACCGCTCGAATTGGTGAGGCTGGCCGCAGAGGGCACATTCAACCCGACGGCAGTTTTGAGTTGCACGGACTGGTTCGCAACCGGCTGGCCATTCGACAGGACCAGAAATTGCAGTGGCCAGCTAACTGTACTGCCAGCAGCCAGATAGAGCGGTTGTGTCTGCGCGGCAATCTCCGGAGCCGCGCCGCCGATGAACCATGCCTCCACGTAGACGCCATTGGAAAGGCTGGCAATCACCTCGGCCGTGTTCGAGGTAATGGTAGCAGCCACGCTGATAGTAGCGTAGCCATCTCCACTTGTAAGTACTACGCAGGAGTGTCCGCCGCAACCCAGTTTTGCCGTCCACTCGTTTATATAAAAGTCAACAGAGACCCCGCCAACCGGTGTGCCGTCTGTAGCCAGCACACGAACGGTAAAGGGCAACGGCACACCAAGCGGAACCGTGTTCGCAGGCGCAGTAATGAGCGAGAGACTATCCGTTGTACCCACGTCATAGCTCATCTGCCCGCTGACAACGGCAAGCGCGCCCGAGGTGCTGTCTTCTACCTCCACATCAACCGTCCCACCGGTTGTCGAGGCCGGAGCTATCGCCGAAATCTCGTTGACGGAGATGCCGGTAATCTGTGCCGCCGCTCCATTGACGGTAACAACAGCTCCATTGCGAAAGCCGCAGCCACGAATCACAATCGGGCCGCCGCTCATCGGCAGATGCGCGGGTTCTACCGATCCTGCATAGTAAAGTCGCCCGCGATAAACGTAATCAGGACGGCCATCCCCGCGCTCATCGCTGATACCGAGCCGCACGATTCCATCACTGGACGACTGCACCATCAACCACGTCTCGCCCGGCTCTATGCCGCTCTCTGCCTGCGGTGTCCAGATATCCGGCGCGCTGCCCAGGGCATCCGCAGCATTCCACAGGCCAAGCACGGGACGCGCCTTGGTTGCGCTCAGATTGCCGAATTCATCAATTGCTTCGGCAATAACGGTAAAGGTCAGGTTGGCTCCTGCTTCAAATTGAAACCAGTCCGTCTGGCCAATCGCTCCGAGACGCCCCGACCACTCGCCACTCTCCGGCATCAACTCCGGTACGCTCTCGCTGCCATAAGAAATCTGTTGCCCGGCGGCAGAGTTTTGTACCGCCAGATTCTCAACAAAGCTGCTGCCGGCCGTCACGTTGCTTAACATTTTTTCCGTAAGCGTTCCAGAGGGATTCGGCGAGCCGACAATGTAAGGCCCCACTGCATCCTGATTGACGTAGAGCGGATTAACCGCCTGAAAGCTCAACTGCACATTCATGCTGCTCATGCCCGGCGGCATTTGAATTCCGCTCAGATCGTAATAGCCTTCAACGCTCGCGTTTTCACTGCCAAAACGCGTCAGCAGATTGCCGTTTGCATCCGTCCATCCCGTAACCGGCGAACCACGTTGTCCGCGAAAAGCCGCGCCCGTTACAGCGGAAACAGCATAGTCATAGCGCAGATTTCCGGCTTCGTCCATCGGCGTGGCTGTTACATTCACGCCTTGCATCCCCTGCCCATCGGCAAACTGAATCACTCCGGTAATGCCGGCCGTATTCGCGCTGGTCAGTTGATGGTCCGGAAAGCCCGCTAGATTCTGCGCGGTCACCGGATAAAGACGGCTGATGGCGGCAATGTCATCCGGGCGCAGAGTGGTTGCATTCGGCATGCACTCCAGCCCCGTTGAAGAGCAAAGCTGCTCGATTGGGTGAAGCACCGGCCATCCCGCCAGCGTGAGCGTGTTGTAGGGAATCGTCCCGTAGAACTGGCCGTCATTTGTCTCGGACCATCCCAGGCCGAGCAGTTGCCCAAAGCCGCGCACCAGTTGATATTGCAGCCTGTCCATCTCGGCTGCACCGGGAAAGCAAAGCCCGTTGAGCAGCATTACAGCGTGGGCAAAGGTCGCATCCGGATTGAAATTATCAAACCATATCCAGACGGCATTCGTGTTGCAACTGAGCGGATCGCTGGCTCCGGCTCCATAAAGCGCGTCAATCACCGAGCCATCCGCATCCAGCACAATCGCCACTGGCTCACTGGTAGCGCTCGGCTGCACATCGGCGGGAAAGACAACCGTCCCGCCGCTGCCGCTGATTGTCGCGCCGGACACATCCTCGGCCAGCGATCCGGCGGCATGAATCTGGATGGCTGCCGTCGGCACGCTGTTCCACACCGCAGCGGCCTGTTGCAGATACGTACCGATGGCCGCATTGCTCAGATAGCTGTTGAGCGGGCCCTGATCCAGGTAGTAATTGAGTTGTCCGTTGGCCCAGTGAACCGGCCTTCCCTGCACCTCGCTGTTGAAGTAGCTGGAACCGGCAAAATATCTTGGCCCTCCGGCCTGCGAAATCTGCATCGAAGCAAAGCCCAGCAGCATCCAAATCAGAAACGTACGATTGCGGAGCAGTCGCATCAAGACACCTCACAGGGAAGAGAGCGCTGCGGCTGCTCTCAGGCTTTGTTTCGGCTCCCTGCTCTGTGAGGATTGTGAATCGCGGGGTTACTTCCGTTTGGGATATGCCTGTGCGGGTACAGGAATTTATACGTTCGCGGACGGTAATTGACTTCTGTCCTGCTTTGCGAAGTAATCTTGAGCGGGCAAAATTTCCAACCGCGTGACGTGCTTCGCAGGGCAGGCTGTTCGGCTTTGCGACTCTCGTTTCTGCTCTGAGGCAAATCGTGTCTGGCTTTGAGACTGGGCTTGGGTAAAATCAAGAAGACACACCGACAAGGATGAAAAAAACAAAATGACTGCAACACGCGATGTTGTGATCCTCGGCTCCGGTTGCGCGGGTTTGACCGCTGCTATCTACACCGGACGCGCCAATCTGAAACCGCTGGTTCTGGAAGGCCACGAGCCCGGCGGACAACTCTCCATGACCACGCTGGTCGAAAACTTCCCCGGCTGGCCCGATGGCGTTCAGGGTCCAGAACTGATCGAGAACATGCGCAGGCAGGCTGCGCGCTTTGGAGCAGAGTTCCAAAGCGCCCATCTGGTAAGCACAGACCTGAGCAAGCCCCCCTTTGTCCTGAAGACCGACAAGGAAGAGATTCACACCCGCACACTCATCATCGCCAGTGGTGCCAGTGCGCGTTGGCTGGGCCTTCCCTCGGAGCAGGCGCTCATCGGCCACGGTGTCTCCTGCTGCGCCACCTGTGATGGTTTCTTCTTCCGCGACCGTGAGATTGCCGTCGTCGGTGGCGGAGATACGGCAATGGAAGAGGCTCTCTTCCTGACCCGCTTTGCCTCAAAGGTGACCGTCCTGCATCGTCGCGACAGCTTCCGCGCATCGAAGATCATGCTGGAGCGCGTCAAGGCCAACCCCAAAATCGTCCTGATGACCAACACCGTCGTCGAAGAGCTTCTCGGCGTCGAGGGAAAAGAGGTCGAAGGCGCGCGTTTGCGTAACACGCAGACCAAAGAAGAGAGCATCCTTCCAATTGAGGGATTCTTCCTTGGCATCGGACACGAACCCAATGCAAAGATGTTTGCCGGGCAGATTGATCTCGACGAAGACGGCTACATCGTGACTCACGACAACGTGCAGACACGCGTCCCCGGCGTCTTCGCCTGCGGAGACGTGCAGGACCGCCGCTATCGCCAGGCGATTACGGCTGCCGGCTCCGGCTGCATGGCCGCGCTTGAGGCCGAAAAATTCCTCGAAGAGCACGGGCACTAGGGCCCGTACTTAAGGTGGGTGCTTCATCCATGCGGCGTATTTGTTCTTGCCGCATGGATGGGATGGCACAAAATCAGAACGGAACACCATGAGCATCGCCGAAAATCTGAACCGACTTCGCGAGGAGATTGCAGCCGCTTGTAAGACCGCCGGACGCAGCAGCGAAGAGGTCACGCTGATGGCCGTCTCCAAGACGCATCCGGTCAGCGCGATCCTTGAAGCCGCCGCTGCCGGTTGCACTCTCTTCGGCGAAAATCGCGTGCAGGAGTTCGAGCAAAAATCCGCCGTGCGTGCCGACACGAGTCTCCGCGTCCATCTCATCGGCCCGCTGCAATCGAACAAAGCTGCGCGTGCGGCAGCACTTTTTGATGGCATTGACACGCTCGACTCGCTGAAGTTGGCCCTGCGCCTGAACGATGCAGCGGCAAAGCTCGACAAGCGGCTCTCTGTGCTGCTCGAAATCAAATTGAGCCACGAGGAATCAAAGCACGGCCTGCTGCCCGGCTCACAGGATCTGGCTGAGTTGCTGGAGCGCCTTCCCGATCTTGCCAATCTGGACATACGCGGCCTGATGACCATCGCTCCGCTCGGCGAAGACCCGCGACCCTGCTTCCGTCAACTCCGCAGACTGCGCGAGGAATTGTCAAAGCAGAATCCCCGCCTTAACCTGCGCGAGCTCTCCATGGGGATGAGCGGCGATTTTGCAGTGGCTATCGCAGAGGGTTCCACCTGTGTCCGCATCGGCACAGCCATCTTCGGCACCCGCGCAGGGAACGCACAGTGATTCGCAATCGCGCTGACGGAGCAACGCTCACCGTGCGCGTTCAGCCCCGCGCCAGTCGCACCAGCATCGCAGGAGTTTATGGCGAGGGCGAGGAGCAGGCTGTCAAGGTTGCACTGATGGCTCCGCCCATCGAAGGCCGCGCCAATGAAGCTCTCACCGAGTTCTTCGCCAAGCTCGCAGGACGCCCGCGAAGCACGGTCACAGTTCTGGGCGGAGACAAATCCCGCAACAAAATCCTGCACTTTGCCGGGCTCACCGCCGAGGAATTACGAACCCTGCTTGCTCCTTATCTCTTGAAATAACGTAAACTTCCCTTTAAGGAAGCTCTGCACAAGCCCTTCTTGTAGTGTTTTGCCTCTGTCACAATTTGCTTGTGTCAGGGCACGACTTCAGTCGTGCCGATTCAGCACAAGCAAAAGTCCAGCTTCAGCCGCTGCGTGGAGTAAAACTTGCTGAGGATGCAGGAGATCAGGGGCTGAAGCCCATTGACTCTATCGGCTGTCTTGCGGCACGACTAAAGTCGCGCCCTGACACAGAACAGAACGAGAAGGAACTTGTTCAGGGGTTCCGCCGGCTCCGGAAAGAGGACATGCAAATCATGCTGAATCCCTACGCTCTGGCACTTGCTGTGATCGTACTCACACTGCTCTCGGTCTCGCTCTTCCGCGCCCGTTCGGTCAAAACCAAAGCCGATTTCCTCGTAGCCGGACGCTCTTTGCCCGCCATCGTTCTGGTCTTTACGCTGCTCTCCTCGTGGATTGGTTCCGGCTCGCTGCTGGGCGGCGCAGAAAATGCCTACAAGAATGGCTTTGTCGCGCTCTGGCAGGGAGCAGGCGGGTGGGCCGGATTGCTACTCATCTACTTCATCGCTCCGCGCGCTCGGAAGTTTGCGCAGTTCACCATCCCCGACCTGCTGGAAGCCCGATACAACCAGACGGCGCGCGTCCTTGGCGTCATCGCCGTACTCTTTGCCTACACCGCTATCACCAGCTATCAGTTCATCGGCGGCGGCGACATTCTTCATCTCGTCTTTCCGCAGATATCCACCGAATTTGGCCGCTCGATGATTGCCTGCTTCGTCATTCTCTTTACCGCAATCGCCGGAATGTCCTCGGTCGCTTACATGGACGTGGTCATCGGTGTGCTGGCAACAGTAGCTCTCTTAGTCGCGCTGCCCTTTGTGCTTTTTGCCGCAGGGGGATGGAGCGGCGTCACCCACACGTTACCAGCCTCGCACTTTCAGGTGATGGGCGACATCGGCTTTGCTCGCGTCATGGAAATCTTTCTTCCCACCATGCTGCTGATGCTCGGCAACCAGTCCATGTACCAGAAGTTTTTTTCGGCAAAGAGCGAGCGCGATGCAAGGCTTGCCGTAGTCGGCTGGATTATCGGAACCGTCATTCTGGAAACGGTGATTGTGGCGCTGGCCGTTTGCGGCTCGGCCATCTTCCCCACCGGCGAGGTGCATGAACGCCCCCGCGAGATTCTCGCCTTCACCGCCATGCACGGAGTTCCGCTCTGGCTCGGCGTGCTGATTGTCTCGGCCATCTTCGCCAAGGTCATCTCGACCGCGAACAACTATCTCTTCTCTCCAGCAACAAATCTGGTCAACGATGTTTTTTCGCGTTACATCGCGCCGGATGCCTCGCACAAAAGTGTTCTGCTGGTCTCTCGCCTGATGGTCATACTGCTGGGCTGCTGGGCCTTGTGGCAATCCTTCGGAAAGCAATCCGTACTGGCTATGACGCTCTATGCCTACACCATCTACGCCGCCTCGCTCACGCCTGTGATCCTGGCGGCCTTTTATTCCCGCCGCGCCACGGCCTGGGGAGCGGTCAGTGCCATCGCAACCGGGACTTTTGTTACAGTGTTGTGGGATTTAAAGTGGGTCAAGCAACAGTTACCTGAGGTACTTTCGCAGCGCGACGCCATCTTCCCGGCGTTGGCGCTCTCTGTGCTGGCCCTGATTGTGGTCAGCGCCCTGACGCCAAAACCGCGTCTGGAACAGGTTGCACAATTTCTACCGGATTAGACTGCTATGCCCGTAGCCCTTATGATGCTCGAAATTCGCATTGAACACGCACACTCCCTCAAGGATCGTCGGCAGGTGGTGCGTTCGCTCAAGGAGCGCCTGCAGCAGAGCTTCAATGCATCGGTCAGCGAGATGGACGAAGCCGTTCTTTGGCAAAGCGCCACGCTCGGCGTTGCCGCTGTCTCGCGCTCGCGCAGCTACCTTGAGGGCCAGATGCGTGAGATTGAGTCCGCCGCCGTAAAAATGGCCACCGACCTCGGAGCCCTTGTCACCGATGCCTGGTGGGAGATGCTGGAGAGCGGCGGAGAAGCAGAGTAGCCCCAAATAGCTGATAATTAAAGATTCGAATCCATTTGCTGGATTAGCAGGTCGGGGAAAAGCATTTTCTCTCCCGCTCTGCCTGCATTTTTTGTTAGTCTTTAGAGTTTCCACAAGGAGTTTTCCATCATGCCGGAACAGCGCGCCCGAAAGTATCGTCAGGATCGCGTCGCCGAAGCGCTGCGCGAGGAAATTGGCGCAATGATTGAAGGGGAGTTGAGCGATCCCCGCATCAGTTTTTGCTACATCACCGAGGTCGCCATGAACCCCGGCAATAAATCTGCGCGGGTCTTTGTCGCCATTGATGGCGGGCTGGAAGAGGAAAAGCAGACGATTGAGGGACTCATCGCAGCGCGCGGCTACATCCGCCACGAACTCTCCGAGCGGCTGGGAATGCGCCATATTCCGGACATGACCTTCCACGCGGACCGCTCAGAAAAGATACAGAATCGCATTGATGAATTACTGGGCCGCCAGAGAAAACGCATGAAGTCCACAGACGAAAAATCGCCTGCAACAAACACAGAAAGCCGAAAGCCGGCAGAATGATCCCCAGCGACCCAAACGCGATGAGAGCCGTAGCCGAAGCTGTTCGCAAGGGCAGTTGTTTCGTCGTGGCCTCTCACGCCCGCCCGGATGGCGATGCCATCGGCTCCATGCTGGCCATGGGCATGTTACTGGAGCAGCTCGGCAAGCACGCCGACATGATCTCCTGCGACCGCGTTCCTCTGCTCTATCAGAATCTTCCTTGGGCCAACCGGGTTCGCATCGCCCAGCATGTCGAGTCGCCCTGCAGCACCGCCATCCTGCTGGAGTGCGACGGCACCGAGCGCACCGGACTGAAGGGTCTTGACTCCATGCCGCTCATTAATCTGGATCACCACCTCAGCGGTCGTAGGTTCGGTGCCATCAACTGGATTGAATGCTCGGCCAGTGCGGTTGCAGAGCTTGTTTACATGCTGGCGATTGAACTGGGCGCAACCATTACGCCAGAGATGGCCACCTGCCTCTACACCGCCTTGCTGACCGATACCGGCAGCTTCTGTTACGGCACCACCGGTGCAGGAACCTTCGATCTGGCCCATCAACTTGTTGCCATGGGCGCAAACCCCACCTCCATTGCGCAGGATGTTTACTTTTCGAATCCCTTATCCAAGCTGCTTCTGCTCGGTGCCGCTCTCGGCAACCTGCACCGCGAGGGCAACGTGGCATGGCTCTCCATCACGCAACAGGATATGGAGCGCACCCACGCCGCAGAGGAGGATTGCGAAGGCATCGTCAATTACGCTGTCAGCATTGCCGGGGTTGACCTGGCCGTCTTTCTGCGCGAATTGCCAGACCATCGTGTCCGCCTGAGCCTGCGCAGTAAGGGAGCGGTCAATGTTGCTGCTGTTGCCGAAGAGTTTGGCGGTGGTGGCCACGAAAATGCCAGTGGTTGCACGCTGGATGGCCCCATGCACGAAGCCATAGACAGGATTTTGCCTGTATTGCACCGAACCGTAGGTGGCTTGAAAGACGCTCATTCCGCCGGCTGATCCAAGTAGCTTTCTACAAATTCTGATAGCCTTAGAGCGGTTCTCCCAATCGCTGTAATCTCTCCGGCAACAAACGCGGTGGGCTTTTCTCTGAGAAAATCCACTCAATAGTTTCGCTCCGGCGTACAGCAATTGGAGTGCCGCTGTAGTTGAGGCCCTAAGAGAGTGTCACCAGTTCCTGAAAAGCAGCAGCCGAACCAAGGGAAGATGACGGGACTCCGGCGTCTCCCCAGACTCTCCACCACGGTGGAAGCGGCAACTCTGCTTCTATTTACGGCTTTTTTCCTTTTTTACGGAATCGCGCCCTTCTTTGGCGGCGCAGGCATTGGCCTTGTCGGAGCAGACGAGCCCCGTTATGCCCAGATTGCGCACGAGATGCTGGTCAAGCTCGACAGCGCACACACCCTTCGCGACAAACTCGGCTCCTGCGTCACGCCCTATCTCTATGGCCGTCCGTGGCTGGAAAAACCTGCCCTCTACTACTGGCGCGCCATGTTCGCCTTCAAGGAGTTTGGCGTCCACGACTGGTCGGCCCGCCTGCCCTCGGCTGGATTTGCTTTTCTCCTCGTCACCCTCAGCTTCCTGCACATGCGGCGATTCCGCCGAGGCGGACATCTGGATGCGGCTCTCATCACTGCCAGTTGCATCGGAATCCTCAGCTTTGCCCGCGGCGCCTCTACGGATATGCAGATGGCCGCGCCTTTCTGTGTCGGAATGCTGGGCTGGTATGCCTGGTACGAAACTGATTCAAAGTTCTGGCTCTTTGATATTTACTTCTTTGTAGGAGCAGCGACTCTGGCAAAGGGACCGGTCGCACCCTTTCTGGCTCTCTGCATTCTGGTAGCCTTTGCCGCTCTCAGAAAAGAGTGGTCCCTGCTGAGGCGAACCATCTGGTGGCCCGGCGTAGCGCTCTATTTTGCGATGGTTCTGCCCTGGTTTATCGCCGTCCAGCGAGCCAACCCGTCCTTCTTCCGCGAGTTCTTCCTCGAACACAATCTGGAGCGCTTTGCCACCAACAGATATCAGCACTATGAGCCCTTCTGGTATTACCTTCCCATCCTGCTGCTGGCCCTGAGCCCCTGGACGGTCATCGCCATTCGCGCTCTGATTGACGGCGCGCAGGAGTCCATCAAGGAGTGGCGGCGGAGGCACTCAAAAAACGTCTCCTGCGAACCGCAACAGACCGGCGACGCCTTCCCGGAGTTTCTGGTGCTCTGGGCTTTGATTCCTGTCATCTTTTTTTCGCTCTCCCACTCCAAGCTGCCCGGCTACATTCTGCCCTCGGTTCCGCCGATTACCATCCTGGCCGGCGACTTCCTGAACCGCAAGCGCAAGACCGGCCTGCTTCGCATTACCGTCGGCCTTCATGCCGTTCTGGTCGGAATTCTGCTGGCCTTCCTGCTGATGCTTCCGTGGCACGTGGTCCACGGCTGGAGTTGGCCACCCATGCAGCTAACGCTCATGGCTTCGCTCACCGGCCTCTCTGCCACTCTGCTGATTGTGCTCACTGTCTACCGCTTTGGCCTGCGTCATCTGCGTCTGGCAACTACCGTACCCATGGTGATTGCCATCCTCTTCCTCTTTGGAATTGGTCCCATCTTCGGCTTCGGAGAACTGCCCGACACCAAACGAACTGCGCTTCTGCTTGATGCCAGCTACTCTGCCCGACCGCTTGAAGAGCAACTTGAGCAGGTTGCTCCGATTGAGGAAACCGTCAGCGTCTATCGTGTTCGCCGAGATGTGGAGTATGGTCTGGCCTTCTACCGCAACCGCGAGACGGTCAACTACGAGCACGCCCCGGTTCCGCAGGAAAAGCATCTCCTGGTGGTTCGCGATGTTCGTCTCAAGGACGGCTCCGAGAGCGACGCCGATCTGGGCGAATATCTCAAAGGCCGCCAGTACAAATACCTGTTTTCCTATCCGGCACAGAACTTATTGGTCTTTGAAGTCGCTCCCCGTTAAACTCTGCCGCACTTTTCAAGCACTTTTAGCCCGTCAGCGGCTAAACTAATCAGTCAATGGCAACTGTTCCCACTCACGAGGTTCTGGATCTGCGCCACTTTCCAGCGGCGAGCCTGCGCGAGTTGCTGGAGATTGAGTGCCGCATCTGGAACCAGCGCCTCCGTTGGGATTACCGCCCAGCCGCCAATCTGCTCGCCCAGTACTTTGATTCGCGCATTCTGCCCGGCTTTGTCACACTGGAAGCGGGCAAGGCCACCGGATACACCTTCTGCGTCTACGAGGGCAGCAAGGCCGTCATTGGAGACCTCTTTGCCTCCGGCTCCGATCAGCCCGCCATTGCGCAGGAGGCTATCCTGCTGCGCCACATGCTGGAGATGCTGCAAAACTCCCCCGATGTGGACCGCATCGAATCGCAACTGCTCCTGCATCCCCATGGCGCTTTGAAAGACGTATTCGGCGAGGCTGGATTTATCTCCTACCCTCGGCTTTTTCTTGAGCAGAAGCTTGCCAACCGGCCCATAGCTGAACATCTCCACGCTGTTCCCGGCAACATGGAACTGCGCTCATGGACCAGCGATGACTTTGCTGCTGCTGCCCGTCTGATTCCCGTCGCATACTCCAATCACCTCGACAGTCAGATTAACGACCAGTACAACAGCGAGGCGGGCGCAAGACGCTTCCTGCACAACATTGTCCGCTTTCCCGGCTGTGGCGTGTTTGATACGGATTCTTCTCTGGTTCTCGCGCACCGCGATTCAAAGGAACTGGCCGGCCTGCTGCTCTGCTCGCGCGTTCGCGAGGATGTCGGACACATTACGCAGATATGCATCCATCCGGAGTATCAGCGCCTTGGCCTGGGAAGCCTGCTACTGGAACATGTCTCTCGTTCCCTGGAACAAGCTGGTCTCCGTTTGCTGACGCTGACCGTGACCAGAGACAACCACAACGCGGCAGAGCTTTATTTAGCGCGAGGCTTTCAGTTGCGGCACACCTTTGACGCAAGAGTGTGGACAAAAGAAGCCCCGCACTTCGCCACAAATCAGAACTTGAATCGGTAGCGAACTTCCCCGTAAATCTGGCGCGGATCGTTGAAATGCAATCCGCCGATGGTGACGCTGTTGTCGAGCAGCACTCTGTGGTTCGCCACATTCACAAGATTCGCAGTGGCGCTCAACCGTTTGCTGATGTGCTTGCCCACTGCCAGATCGAAGGTCGTGTGTGCAGGAAGATATGCGCCGGGCGCCAGCATTCCATTCGTCAATCCAGAACCATATTCCACGTGGGTAGAAGCATAGCTATGGCCGGGCAGTGATACATCCAGCCCCAGATTGAGTGTGTTGCGCTGGTCATGATCAAGCGGGCAATATCCAAACGCAGTCGGACACATGGGCGCGCTGATAAGCCCTCCTGTAACCGGTCCTCGGCTCTCGGCAATCTGGTTGGAATAGGCCAGATGCAACTGCGCGCGATTCCACATCCGGGGCGAAACAAGTGTCAACTCCCAACCGCGAGTCAGCGCTCCATCCGAGGTAATAGGAATGTAGACGGTGGATTCGCCAATCATCGAGTGGTCAAGAAAATTGTTGGAGCGTGTGCGGAAGTTGTCTATATCAAGCATCCATCCCCGCAAAGGAATTTTGATGCCGAACTGCTGTTCCTCATCCCGCTCCCCGTGCAGCGGTACAAAGGATGTGTTCTGCGATTTCGCATAGATCGCCAGTGGCCCGGAGAGAGTGATGATTGGTGGCGGCTGGTAGAAACGTCCGTAGAATCCGCGCACCACCCAGTGCAGTTTTGGAATTTCCAACGCAGCGCCGAAGCGGGGATATGGGATATTCTCCACAATCGCCGACTCAAAATGTGAAAACCGCAGCCCGCCAATCAGCGTCAGCCATGGCCGTAGTTTGAAGCTATCGCTCAGGTATGTCTCGGCCAGACTTGCGCTCGTATTGGTGGAACCAGTGGGAATATTGGTTGAGCTGCCATCGTTGAATTTGATGCCGAATGTATCCACATCCTGCTGCGCAAATCCATATCCGCCAACTTGTAGCGTGTTGTTCCGCAATGCGCTGCTGGTAATTCCCGCTTGGCCACCCTCGTACTGCGAGCGCCTGTCAAAGCTTGTCGCCACAGGCAGGTCTGCTGGATTGGGGATGTAATCTGCGCTGTTGTAGTGGTAAAACGGTGAAATCTGCAACACCGTCGAAGAGTTGAAGCTGTGTAGCCACGAGGTCAGTAGAAATCCATCCCGTTCCTTCTCTACATCCCGTAGGCCGCTTGAATTAAAAACCATGGTGTTGCCCATCGAATTTGGATCTGGGTCGTAGGGAATCTGGAAGAAGTCATTGCGTAGCTGCCCTACCAGACGAAACTGGTCCTCCGGCGTACGGTTGTAAAAGAGCGAGCCGAATCCACCCGCACCATTTTCAGCATCGTGATAGACCTTTTCAATGGGCGGCGCCAGACCGTAGTCACTGCGGTTTCCGTTCACGCCGGCATACCAGGCCACGCGCTCAGTGTGATCACCAAGGTTAATCTGGTCGTTGGTTTGCAGAAAGTTTCCCGCGCTTAATACGACCTCGCCCTCGCGATTCACTTCAAAGCCATTGCGCGGAACCACGTTAAAGATACCGTAAGTGCGATCACCGATATCTGCTGTATAACTGCCGCGCTGGACCTCGATGGTTTCAATGTCCTTGGGATCCATCTGCGTTCCAACATTGGTTGCGATGTTGGTGTTGGGAATCAGCACGCCATCAATCTGCCAGCCGATCTGATGTCCGCCGCGCATGTGCAGCATGTCGTGTGCCATATAGGCTCCGGGCACAGAGTCTGTAATCATTGCCATGCTGTTGGTGCGGTCTGCGCCGGGAGTGTGTTCAATCTCTTCGCGGCTGATGATCGTTGTGGTGGTTGCCGTATCCACATTTGCATCCGACGGGGGAACACTCGCATGTACCGACTGCTTGACCGTGCCCGGCGACAACATCAGGTGCAGCACCGGAGCGGTTCCTGAGGCCAGCGTGAGCCTCTCGGAGCGCGATTGAAAGCCTGCCGCGACAACAGAAACCACATATTCGCCAAGTGGAATACTGGCAAAGACAACTGAGCCGTCTTCGCCGGTCTTTGCCGTTTGCGCAAAGACAGAGCGGGATGCCTTCACTGTAATGGTCGCGCCCTTGATGGGGCGGTGCTGCTGGTCATGGACGATTGCATGCAACTGACTGAAGATGCTCGCTTGCGCCTCAGCGGCTACAAGAAGAAAAAGAACCAAGGTGAATAAAATTCTGCGCACATGAACCTCCCCGTCCCCCTATTGGACGGTGGCTGTACTTCCTCCTAAAAAACCTGCACTGCCGCTGCGCGCACATAGAGCCGCACGCGTTACGACGGACAGATTGCAGAAAATTGTTTAGAGAAAGAGTGCGGGAGGGCCGCGCTTTTGCCGTGAACGGCTATGCGAGATGCGCGCCTTGGACGCAGTCTGTGCCGGGAGCGTTGGGTGCGCCAGAATGGATGCATAAATTACCTCTGCACTACCCGGCAGCAGGAAACTGGCCGCAGAGGCCGATGCGCCGAGCATGGGAGTGCAGGGACATTTTTCACGAATCTGAACGAGTTTGGGAGTGCCGTCGTTCTGCGCCGCCATCATGCGGCGCATCATGCCGGCGCTCATCATGCAGTGGTGCTTGCCGTGTGCGCGACAGCAGGCTGGCAGGTTTGCTTCCGGATCGGCCGCAGCAACAAACGGTGCCACAAACGAGGCACCGAAGACCAGCAGCAATAACGTAGCAAATGCCCTGCGCATGACCGCAGTATAGGGCATATCTGGGAGCTTAGTCCTTCTTTGATTCGTTGCGCGCCTTCACCTTGAACCAGATCGGTGTTCCCTTGAAGCCGAAACTGCTGCGAATCTGGTTTTCCAGAAAGCGTTCAAAGGCAAAGTGCAGCTTGATCTTGCGATCCGTAAAGAGCACAAAGGTCGGCGGCGCAACCGCTGCCTGTGTCATAAAGAAGATGCGGATTCGCTTGGCCATCGGCACCGGAGCGCGCTGAAAATCAATCTCTGCAAGGAAGCGGTTCATCTGTCCCGTCGTCACGCGCTTGCGACGCTCAAACGCAACCTCGGCAACCTCCTGCAACAATCGCGGAATATTTTGCTTCTTCGCGGCAGAGATAAAAATCACCGGAGCATAGTCCAGATACTTCAGAACCCGCCGAAGCTGCTGTTCATAAACCAACTGGTCTGCCGGAGCCTTTCCATCCGAGCGATTCGTTGTCACCAAATCCCACTTGTTAATCGCAATGACCACGCTGCGCCCACTCTCGTGCGCATAGCCGCCAATCGTTGCATCTGCTCCCGTCACGCCCTCGGTCGCGTCAATCACCAGAATCGAAACATCCGCCGCCTCCAGATGCCTGCGCGCCATCACCACCGAAAGCTTCTCGGCCATCAGGTGCGTCTTGCCCTTGCGGCGAATTCCCGCCGTATCCACAAAGCGGAAGGTCTGGTCGTGGTACTCCATCGTCTCGTCCACAGCATCGCGCGTGGTTCCGGCGATGGGTGAAACAATGGCGCGCTCAGTTCCGGTCAGCGCATTCAGCAGAGTGCTTTTGCCCACATTCGGACGACCGATGATTGCAATCTTGACCTCGTGCTGCTCAAACTCGCCGTGAGTGCGATGGACGGGATTGATCTCCTCGCCCTCCTCGTCAAGCTCCGGCTCGTCTGCCGCATCGGCCTCGGCCCGGTCCGTCAGTTCGACCTCGGTCACCGCAGGCAGCAGGCTCGCTATCAGGTCCAGCAGGTCGCCGATTCCCTGTCCATGCTCTGCACTGATGGGCAGAATATTTTTGAAGCCCAGCCGACGCAGGTTCTCCGCCTCAGCTTCCAGCGCTGCGCCTTCGGTCTTGTTGGCCGCCAGAATTACGGGCTTGCCGCCGCGCAGCAGAATCCGTGCCAGCTCCATATCCGGCGAAGCCAGCTCCGTGCGTGCATCAATCACCAGCACAATCACGTCAGCCTCAGCCAGAGCCATCTTGGCCTGATTGTTAATCTCTGCGGGAATCAAATCCGGATCATCGGGAACAACGCCGCCGGTATCCACCATGCGGATGCGGCGCCCGTCCCAGACAACTTCGCCGTAGATGCGGTCGCGCGTAATGCCGGGCTCATCGCCCACAATGGAGCGGCGGCTTCCGGTAATGCGATTAAAAAGGGTGCTTTTGCCAACATTGGGGCGACCCACAATGGCCACCAGCGGCAATCCGTTACCGGCTGTCGGGTACGATGTATTTTGCTGCGTTGCTGGATTGTGCGCTTTCTTGCTCATTTGCGACTCCTGATTCTGTGCTTTTCAGCAGTTTCTACGTCCGAAGCCGCAATATCCTGCGGGGAAGTCCCCGGCACATCAGTGCGGATGGATTCCACACTTATCTCTATGATAGAGGTTGTAAGCATTTTCTGCCCGATTGGATGGCCTTTGTCCGAGGAATTCAGCCCGAATCTGCCCAGTCTGCACGCGTTTTTCGCGCCGGGCGGAGTTTTGTCCCGCTCCACCCTCCCCTATGAATTCCGCAGGGGGCAGCTTGAGATGGCCCGCGCCGTCGAACGCACATTCGAGGAGCCGAGCCACCTCATCGTCGAGGCCGGGACCGGAACCGGCAAAACCATGGCTTATCTGCTGCCTGCCCTCCGACTGGGGCGGCGCATCATTATCTCGACCGGAACCAAAGCGCTTCAGGAGCAGCTCTTCTTCAAAGACATTCCGCTGCTCGAATCGCTCCTAGGCCCCCTGAGCGTCTGTTACATGAAGGGGCGCAGTAATTATCTTTGCAGACACAAGATGGTCGCCCTGCGCGACCAGCCGATCCTGAACGGCCTGGAAGAGATTTCGCACTTCAACGCCATCGCCGCGTGGGAGCGTGAAACGGAAACCGGCGACCGCGCCGAGTTGAATGTGTTGCCGGAGAACAGCCAGCTCTGGCCCAAACTCGATGCCCGTGGCGAAGCCTGCCTCGGCTCCTCCTGCCCGGACTACGAGCGCTGCTTCATCACGGAAATGCGTCGCCGTGCCCAGCAGAGCGATATCATCATCGTCAACCACCATCTCTTCTTCGCCGATCTCTCCATCAAACTGCAATCGAATGGCGCACCCGATGCCGGTGTGCTGCCGGAGGCCGGTGCCGTCATCTTCGACGAGGCTCACGAACTCGAAGACATCGCCTCGAATTACTTTGGCGTATCCCTGAGCAATCTCCGTTTTGAAGACCTGGTACGCGATGCAGAGATGCTTTTGCGCAAGGCTTATTCCGGCAGGGTGATTGATGCTGCCACCAGCGTCCGCGAGCGTTCCCGCATGTTTTTTGCCGCCTTGCCCGCACCCGCCGATGGCCGTGCGCCCTTTGAGCATCGCAGTGAATTTCTTGAAGATCAGGGCGAGCTATATCTCAGCCTGAAAAATAATCTTGTGCTCCTCGAAAATGAACTGGAAAACCTCAAGGGCGTAGAAGAGGCTCCGGGACTGGTAAAGCGCACTGCAACCATGCGCGACCAACTCAGCTACCTGCTCGAAGCCGTAGACCGCAACACCGTCTTCTGGGTCGAGCGACGCACCATGCGCGGAGCGCGTCCGCACCAGCACACCACCTTGCAGGCCACGCCGATTGATGTCTCCGGCCTGCTGCGCGATCTGCTCTTCGATCGCTACCCGACCATCGTGCTCACCTCGGCAACGCTCACCGTGCAGGGCGGCTTCGATCACATCCGCAAGCGGTTGGGGCTGGAGGCCACGCGCACTCTGATTGTGCCCTCGCACTTCAACTATGAGAAGCAGGCGCTGCTCTATCTGCCGCAACAGATGCCCGACCCGCGCGACCCGGACTTTGCAGACGCCGCCGAAAAGCGCATCCGGCAGATTCTCGACATCACTCGCGGACGAGCCTTTTGCCTCTTCACCAGTTACGCGCAGATGCGCAACCTCTACGACCGCCTGTTGCCGCAATTGAGCTTCCCGCTGCTGCTGCATGGCTCTAAACCGCGCAAGGCGTTGCTGGAGGAGTTCCGCGCCGAACCAAATGCGGTTCTCTTCGGCACATCGAGCTTCTGGCAGGGCGTGGATGTGCAGGGCGAGGCGCTCAGTTGCGTCATCATAGACAAGCTTCCCTTTGCCGTCCCCAGCGACCCGGTCTTGCAGGCGCGCGTCCGAGCGATTGAAGCCGAGGGCGGCAAGCCATTTTTCGAGTTGCAGGTGCCGCAGGCGGTGCTCTCGCTCAAGCAGGGATTTGGCCGCCTGATTCGCTCCCTCGAAGATCACGGCCTGCTTGTGCTGCTGGATCCGCGCATCACCACCAAGCAGTACGGACGCATCTTTCTGGAGAGTATGCCGCCCTATCGCCTGACCCGCGAGATTGGCGATGTCGAGGAGTTTTTCCGCACTCCGGCAGGTCTATCCCAATAGCTGCGAAAGCATTTTCACCGTTACTGAAAGGCGAAGGTACAACGCCAAAGTCGGCGTGACCATCAGGGAGCGACGGCCCTGTAAGATGCCAAAACCTCACGCGAACTGTGAAAATGCCTTAGCATTAAAGAGATGTCGCGAAGTTTTTACGTTCTCGCCGCCACGCTTGCTCTTTTCGCTGCGCTCTCCTGCGGCATGGCGCTGGTTCCGAGCAGTTATCAGCCCGGCCTGCCCGCCAATGCCTCGCTCTGGAAGACTCTCGGCACCATGTTGTTGCTGGGATCGTTGTTCTCGGCGCTCTTTGCCGTCATGACCACGCTCTTTGAGCAGGTGGACCGCCGCACCGAGGAGCGTCGCCGCAAAGAAAGATCGAAGCGTCCGTAGGAAAATTCACTCCGCCGGAAACAACCGGCAAAGGAAGCTGTACCGAAGATGTTTGAAGTCACCGTTGAAAAGGAATTCTCCTCCGGCCATTACCTGAGGAACTATCATGGCCGCTGCGAGAACCCGCATGGGCACAACTACAAGGTCCGCGTCACCCTGATTGGCGAGGAGTTGGACGCAACCGGCCTGCTGCTTGACTTCAAAATGCTCAAGCAGGTGATGCAGCCCGTGATTGAGTACCTTGATCACAACATGATGAACGATCTGGAGCCCTTCACCACGCTGAACCCATCGGCAGAGAATCTTGCGCGATATTTTTATCAGCAGACCAGCGCCCAGCTTCGCGAGATGACCGCAGGCCGTGTCCGCGTAAAAGACTGCACCGTCTTTGAGACCAATTCGACGCGTGCCATTTACTACGAGTAGCCGCTACCGCTTTGTCTTCCCCTGCGCCGCCAGATATTTATCAAACGACACCTCAAAGTCATAGAGCGCGCTGCCGCTCGGCGACCACGCCAGTTTACGTAGCACCAGATGCGCGCCAACCAGCGGCTCCTTCACTCCTTTTACATCATAAAAAAGAAAACCTGCCGCCGAGCTATGCGGCCCAACGCTTGCAGCCGTGTACTCAAAGTCCTTGAAGTCTTCTTCAATCTTGGGGTCTTTGGTTTTGGGCTTGCGACGAATGGGCGGCAAAGGAAATGGCAGAGGAATCGTCTCGCCCGTCTGGCCAATCTGGGTAGTTCGACGATCAATGTCCTCCGGGTCTGCGGCGGCTACCCGCATTCCATCTGCCGTCACAAAAACAATGCGCGCATCATCGAGAGAAAGTGTCTTATCACTGTCATTGGTGACGATCAACCGCACCGGAAGAAACCCGTACTCCATATAATTCACGCGGAAGAGCTTGAGCTTCTCGTCCGTCTCGTAGGGCTCGGCGGCAATCGAAATCTTTTCCGAATCATGCCGTTCGCAGTCCGCAAAATTACCGGCAGGCTCAAGCGGCGGAGCTTTGCGGTCGCTGGCCGACACCGGCCACGCAACCAAAAGAAGCGCTATCAGTGGGATGGATCTCAGAGCTCTCATGGCTGGGTCGAGAGTATCATCGTTTGCAGGGTATTGATGCGGTCGTCCCCCGCCACACAACGTTTTTTCTCCGGTACGTTTGAAGAAAGCATGACGCTGTTCCTCTACAATCTTCTGCTGCTGTTGGTCGCGGTCCTCGCCTCCCCCTGGTGGCTTTTGCGCCTCTTTTCGACGCAGAAGTACCGCGAGGGGCTGTCGCAACGTCTGGGAATCCGGCTGCCTGCCCATTTAGACTCCGCCTCCGGTAAAAAGACACTCTGGATTCATGCTGTCTCGGTTGGCGAGGTTCAGGCTGTTCTGCGATTGGTACGTGAGCTGGAAGCTGCTCTGCCCAACGTGCGCGTCCTGCTCTCCACCACCACCCGCACCGGACAGCAACTGGCGCAGCAACGTCTCGGCGCGGCCAGAGTTTTTTACTTTCCTCTCGACCTTCCCTTTTCAGTTCATAGGCTGGTGAATTATCTTCAACCCAGCCTTCTGGTATTAGCGGAAACGGAGTTCTGGCCGAATATGCTCTCGACCTGTCGAAGACGAGGGATTCCAGTTGTGGTTGTAAATGCGCGCATCTCGGACCGCTCCTGGCCGCGTTACCGGCTCATCCGGCGCTATGCAGAGCCTTATCTCGCCAATCTCGCTGCCGTTCTGGCGCAGAGCAATCTGGACCGCGACCGTCTGCTCGCGCTCGGCTGCAGGAATGTCTCCGTCAGTGGCAATCTCAAGTTTGATGTGGCAAACGGCAGCCCTTCCGAGATCGTCGCTACCATTCGCAAAGCACTTCCGCCAGCGGCCAGAGTCATCGTCGCGGGCAGCACCGTCGCCGGCGAAGAGCCAATCCTGCTCGACGCCTGGGCAGAGGTGGTTGCAACCGAGCCAAGAGCGCTTCTTATCCTTGCACCCCGCCATCCGGAGCGCTTTGACGAGGTCGCCCGCCTGTTGAGCCAATCCGGCTTTAGCTGGCAGCGCCGCTCTCTCTGGGCTGTTGATCCCACGCCACTCGCGGCAGGCTCGGTGCTGCTGCTGGATTCAATCGGTGAACTTTCCTCCGTCTACTCGCTTGGCACGGTTGCCTTTGTCGGCGGAAGCCTTGTGCCCGCCGGTGGGCACAATCCGCTGGAGCCTGCCATCTACAGCATCCCTGTAGTGATGGGCCCTTACGGCAACAACTTCCGCGAAATCATCACGCAGATGACCGCTGCTGAAGCGCTCACCGTTCTCTGCCAGGAAGATTCGCTTGCGCCAACCCTGCTCGCGCTGCTCAGTAATCCTGCCATAGCCTCGTATCAAGGCACGCGCGCAAAAGAACTGTGCAATCAACTCGCGGGAGCCACAGCCCGCAGCGTTGAGGTAATTCGCATAATCTTCCCCCGTGGAGCAGCACAATGAAGCGCCCATACCTGCTCCCGCTGCTTCCCATTTACGCAGCCGCCAGTGCTTTTTACACCTCGCTCTGTCGTCGCGGCTATCTGCAGCAGTGGCGCCTGCAATCCCCGGTCATCAGCGTCGGCAATCTCTCCACTGGCGGCTCCGGCAAAACGCCGCTGGTGATTGCTCTGGCAAACCTGCTTGTTCGTCAGGGGTACGACGTTGATGTTCTCTCGCGCGGATACAGGCGCAGATCCAGCGGTGTACGCCAGGTGAACCCCGCAGGAGACGCCAGCGAATTCGGCGACGAACCTCTGTTGCTGGCTCGCAACTACGGCCTCAATGTGATGGTCGGTGCAGACCGCTGGCGCGCAGGCCTGCTGGCCGAGTCGCACCACGCAAAAGAGAGTCGCCGCCTCATTCATCTCCTCGACGATGGCTTGCAGCATCATCGCCTGCTGCGCACGCTCGATGTCGTGCTGGTCCGCGAGAGCGATACGCGCGACTTCCTGCTTCCGGTCGGCAATCTGCGCCAGTCTCTTTACGCGCTCAATCGCGCCAGCATCCTTGGCATCTACGCTGAAGAGATGCACATTCTGCCCCGCCTCCGTCGCATGAATCTGTTGCAGCCGGTCTGGACGCTTCATCGCAAAATGATCATCCCTACGCGTACCGGCCCGGTATTCGCCTTCTGTGGAATTGCACGACCACAGCAATTTTTTAGCGGACTCAAGGCTGCCGGACTCGAACTCGCCGGGAAATTAGCCTTCCACGACCATCACGCCTTCACCATGCGAGATATTCAGCAGGTTGCGCTGCTTGCCCTGCGCTACGGGGCAAAGGCCATTGTGACCACGGAAAAGGATTCTGTAAGGCTCTCCGAATGGATGGTGGCAACCCTCGAACAGACTGCGCCCTTGCAGATTATCGGCCTCGAAATCAGCTTCGACGATGAGCAGCGCGTCTTCGACGATCTGGTTGACAGCATCGGTCCTCCCGACCATCCCATAAACGCCACCTTAACCTTGTGAGACAATCTGCTGTGCAGAGAACCAGCCCAAATTTGCGCTTGCTCGTGGTTCGGCTCAGTGCGATGGGTGACATCCTGCACGCCCTGCCGGCCATCACCGCTCTGCGGCTGGCTCATCCCGACTGGCATATCGGATGGGCTGCGGACCCAACGTGGATTCCCCTGCTCAGCAGCGCGCCCAACTCCGCAGCAGCGCGCACTTTGCAACAACCGCTTGTGGATGCGCTGCACCCGGTCCCCGCAAAGCGTTGGAGCCGACAGCCATTTGCCGCGCAGACCTGGCACGAGATTGGCCGTGTCCGCCGCGAACTCTCCGCCGCAAACTACGACGTCGTCATTGATTTGCAGGGAGCCGTACGCTCGGCCGTCATCGCCCGCTGGAGTCATGCAGCGCGTCTGCTTGGCGAGGCTGCTCCACGCGAGCCGCTGGCGCGCTTCCTCTATCGCGAACCAATCCCTGCTCCTGCCGCGCATGTTGTCGAGCGAGCCGTGCAGGTAGCAGCCGCAATCACCGGCGAAGCTCTCAAGGCCGCAAAGCCGATGCTCCCCACCGATTATGCCGCCGAAGAGTGGGCCAACAAAGAAGTTCAGAGCCGTCCCACTGTGCTCATCAATCCCGGCGCAGGCTGGGGAGCAAAGCGCTGGCCCGCCGAGCGCTACGGACAGGTTGCCCGCCTGCTCGCCGGGCGCGGCTTCAGCGTTCGCATCAACTGCGGCCCCGGCGAGGAATCCCTTGCAGAAGCCATCGAAAAGGCCAGTAACAGCACAGCCATACGCATTCAGTGCGACCTCAGTCGCTTCCTCGCCATCACTCGCCGAGCCGTTCTTGCCATTGGCGGAGACACTGGCCCCATGCATCTGGCCAGCGCCCTCGGCAAGCCGGTCGTCGGGATTTACGGCCCCACAGACCCTGACCGCAACGGCCCCTATGGTGCCCCTTTTATCGCCTTACGCCATCCCGAAAGCAAGCGCGATCACAGCAGAAAAGACGCTCCTGAGGCCGGTTTGCTTACAATTACTCCTGAGGCTGTTTTTCAGGCAGCAGAAAAGCTTTTGGAGTTGCACGCATGAATCAATTCTCCGGCCTTGAGCGCTGGCAAAAAATTGCACGGCGCATTCGAGTGCCTTTGGGATTTGCCTTCGCAGCGCTTTACCTGTGGCAGGCCTTCAAAAATCCCCCGCATCTGCTCTGGATTCTCGCCAGCCTGCTGCTGGTTCTTCCCGGCCTCTGGCTGCGTGGTTACGCCTCCGGCTACGTCAAAAAGAATGCCGAACTCACCACCACCGGCCCCTATGCCCACACCCGCAACCCGCTCTATCTGGGCTCCATGCTGATCGCCTTCGGCTTTGCCCTGGCGCTCGCCAGTTGGATGATCGCGCTGGCATTGGTACTGCTCTTCGTCGTCATTTATGTGCCGGTCATCGCCTCAGAGGAGCGCTTCCTGCGCGCCAATTTTGACGAATTCAACGACTATTGCCGACGGGTTCCGCGGCTGCTTCCCCGCCTGACCTCAGCCGTAGCATTCACCGGCGGCGGCAGCTTCTCCATCGAGCTTTACAGCAAGCATCGCGAGTACAATGCTGCTATAGGGGCAGGGCTGGTTTACGCAGCATTGCTGACTGGATTGCTGCTCCGCTGAGCGCGCATCTCTTCCCCGCAGCCTGTGCTCACAACCGACTCCATTCCATTGGTGACTGTTTGAAGATTGACCAGATAAAAGCTCTCGGCCTGCCTCAGACCTGCCTTCTTGCGGTCCTGTTTTTCTTTGCCGCTGTAACAGCCGGAGGGCAGAACGCTTCGCTCACGCCACCTCGCGCGGGCTACAAATTCCCATCCAATCTGACGCTCACCTACACCGTAGATTGGCGCGTCTTCACGGCGGGAACCGCAACCCTGCACATTGAGAACGACAACGACCACGCCAAAATTACGGCCTCGGCAGATTCCGTCGGGGCCATCAACATGTTATATCCCGTCATTGATCGCTTCCAGTCCTACTTTGACCCGCGTACCGGTTGCACCAGCGGATTCAGCAAGCAGACGCAGGAGGGCCGCCGCAAGGTCAATACCGAATTGCAAATGCAGTACCAGCAGGGTCGCGGCGTTCTCAACGAAAAAAATCTGGTCTCCGGAACCGGCAAGCAGCAGAGCTTCCCGCTCGCCGGCTGCGCCTCCGATCTGCTCAGCGGAACCTTTTACGCCGCCTCACAACCACTGCGCGTCGGCGAAAGCTTCACTTTCCCCATTGCCGATGGATTGCGTACGGTCAATGTCACCATGAAGGTTGAGGGCCGCGAAGAGGTCCGCACTCCTCTGGGAATTTACAAGACGGTGCGCGTTCAGCCGACGGCCAGTGCCGGCGTCGTCAAGAATCGCGGCAACATCTGGATATGGTACACCGACGACGAACGGCATCTCCCGGTACAGATGCGTGCTCGTCTCTTCTGGGGAACCATCACCTTCCGTCTGGCCGCGCTTGAGAGCAAGGAAGTCGTCCGCTAGGTTTCCCATCCAGTGCTTATGGTGGGAATGCCTGTAGTCCTCTTCCATCCTCAATGTCTGTTACATCCCGAATCCACCTCAACCTTCCATTCCGTCAGGCGAAAGCAAACCGCACCATCCAGATCGGTGCGCCAAGTACGAACTCCTGCATCTCCTAACCGCTCCAGAATCTCCGGCCTCGGATGCTCGTAGTGATTATTGCGTCCCACGGAAATCACAGCCACCTTCGGATGCACTGCGGCAAGAAACTCCGGTGTAGTAGATGTCAAGCTGCCGTGATGACCCACCTTCAGCAGTGTGCTGCTTAGTCCTCCTGCCGCAACCATCTCTTCTTCTGGCGCCGTCTCGGCATCGCCCTCAAGAAGAAGGCTCGCGCCATCCCCGCCGGCAATGCGCATCACCAGCGAATCATTGTTGGTAGCGCTCTCCCCGGGAACATAATTTGCCGGCGGAGCAAGCACGCGCACATGGCTTCCGCCGAATGCAAACTCCATCCCCGCTGTATAGGAACGCACTGGAATCCCCAGTTCCTTCGCCTCTGCAAGCAATCGCAGATACTCTGCACTGCCGGGATTCTTGCCGACCCACAACTCGCGCGGATGAAAATTTCGCAACACAGCAAAGAGTCCATCAATGTGATCGCTGTGTGCATGAGAAAGCGCCACTGCATCCAGCCGCCCCACGCCGCGCGCCCACAGCGCCTCGGACACAACCTCTTCGCCAATATCAAAACCACTCTGCGACGAGCTATGCACTGCATACGGCCTGCCGCCCGTGCCGCCGCCATCCACCAATAACGTCTTTCCATCCGGCGAAACCACCAGCAGGGAATCCCCCTGCCCGACATCAATCGCTTCAAGCTCCAGCGCATGGGCAGCGTGAATCAGCGGTGGCGGCCACAGTGCAACTCCAGTGCTCATCGCAAGCACCAACACGCCGGCCCAACACTCGACGCGGCTACCTCGCACCAGCCAGACTGAGAGCGCCAGCAACATCACTGACACAGCGATCTGACCCGGCAACGGCCCCGGCACGCGCCAATCGGCAACCCTCCATGCAGCAATAGAGGCAACCAGCGACTCCACTCCATGCAGCACCAGCGCTAATGGAGCAATCGCCCATCGCGCAGCATCCAGCGGAAGTGTCAACGCCGGCGGTGTCAGCAACAGAGCCAACGGAAGCAACAAACCCGCCACCGGCAGGATCAGCAGATTCGCAGGCAGCGCCGCCAGTGTAATGCGATGGAAGTACATCGCCATCGGCAACGCCAGCACCACCTCAATCGTCAGGCTCAGCACCATCAGTTCCACCGCAGCACAAAAAAATCGCAACAGTTGCGGAAGCGCTCGCCATGCAACCCATCCACCGGCAAAGGACTCAACCGCAGCCAGACGCATTCGCAACAGGACGCGGAACTGCGCAATCTTCGGCGGCAGTTGCGGATCAATTTCAATCATCCCGATGCGATCCATCGCGCGATGATAAGGCAAAATCGTCGCGCGCAGCAGCGGTTGTGCCAGCCCGCCGGCAGCCATCACCGAGAGCAGCGTCATCTGGAAGCCTGCATCAAAAAGCGCAGCCGGGTGAATTCCCAGCATTCCCAGTGCGGCAAATCCAATCACGTTCAGAATGCTTCGCTCGCGGAAAAATATCTGCCCGGCATACAGCAGCACCAGCATCAACAGGCTCCGCTGCACCGGCTCCCCAAATCCGCAGAAGAGAGCAAAGGCCGCAGCAAAGCCCAGCGCAGGCAGCGAGGCCCCTGCGCGGCTGGTCTTCAATCTGCACAGGAGCCAATACACAAATCCGGAAAGAATCGCCACATGCAGCCCGGAGACCACCAGCAGATGAAAGCAGCCTGTCCGCTCAAAGCCCACCCGCAGCGGCGCAGTCAGATGTGTTCTGTCGCCGGTCAGCATCGCCGACAGCATCGCAGCATCCTCTGCAGAGAGCCGTAGCACGGAAGGAACTTGATTGCCTGCCTCAGAGGCCAGTGCCAGAATCCGCTCACTCGTCTTGTGCTGCCAGGCCGTCAACTGACATGTGAAGGATATCCTTTGCGGCGCGCGCATCTCTCGGATGCGCCCGACCGGCACAGTTGCCTCCGCATCAATTCCCTGCTCGCTGAGCCATTCCGCGCGGCTCCACAGTCCGGGATCATGAAAGGCTCGTGGAGCAAGCAACCGCGCATCCAGTATCATCTGCTCGCCGCATGGCAGCAGCGGCAAAGCCTCGCCCGGCTTGGTCGTCACCGTGATGCGCAGCCCACCGCGCGCGCTCTGCCACACATCCTCGTTGTCGTTCACGCGCTCGATCCGGGTCACCGCAAGGTCCAGCGTGCGCGATAAGCGCAACTCTGGCTGCTCATCTGCGCCGCTCACGTTCTGTTCCTTCAGCGGCCCCACTGCAATCAGCGTGCCTTCAACTCCCCTAAGCAATCCATCCCGCATGGACTGTATCTGCCCATCCGGCAAAGGCCGTGCCTCCGCAATCGCGCAAAACCATCCCAGCGCAACGCAGAAAAGAGCAAGCACAACAGGAATCAGCCGGGGAGCAGATCGGGCAGCAATGGCAGCGAGCAAAAACAACGCCGCCAGCAGTACCAGCAGGTATCCGGGAACCAGCCACGCCACGCGCGACAGCGCCACGCCTCCGGCAAAGGCACAGGCAGCAAGTAGTAAGGGAGCAGCGGTCCAATGCCGCACACAGGGCACAGCACGGCCCTCTCCGGGCGTGTTCGGGAGTTTCGTTTGCATGAAGCCTTCAACGAATCAGCGGAGATCGAGTTGGATCAATGTCTCCATGTGATACGTTCGCGGAAAGAGATCTAGGAAATGAATCTTGCGGCAACAATATCCTGAATCAACCAATAATTTCAAGTCCCGCGCCAGAGTTGCCGGATCGCAGGAGAGATATCGAATCTCCTGCGCTCTAACTTTTGCAAGCGCCTCTGCTACCGGACGGCCAAGCCCTGTACGCGGCGGATCAACCACCACAAGATCAGGACGAGCACCGCGACCGGCGCTGCGCAAAAACGAGAGCGTCTCCTGCTCCAGCGCACGCGAGCCGCGCTGAGTCAGATTTTTTCTCAGACTCGCGACAGACTCCTGCGCAATCTCCACGGCAACTATCTTCTCAAAGCTTTCAGCAAGCGGAAGCGAAAAGACTCCCACACCAGCATATAAATCCCACGCCAGAGCCCCCGTTGCCTCTCCCGTTACAAGCTTGACCAGCCGTGGCAACATAAACCTGTTCGCCTGAAAAAATGAACCCGCCGCCACGGCAAAGGTTCTGGCGCCAATTCTGTACTCCAACTCGGCATCTCCGCAGAGAATGCGCGCAGGCTTGTGTTCATTGGCCAGCGCCAGCCCCCGCAACTGTGGAAGCTCTCTTTGAGTCGCATCAAACCATGATTGCGCTGTTGCACTCGAAAGAAACCGCCGCGTATGCAGAGTCAGCGCAAGCTGCTGCTCCTCCGCATCGCAAAAAAGCTCCAATTCCTCGCCCTCGTGTAAAAACTGCGGAATCAGTTTCACCGCGTTCGCCAGCAGCGGCGCAGCAACCGGGCAGCTATCAAGTGCAATCACCTGCCGCGAGTTGCGCAGGCGGAATCCCAACTGTCCATTCTCGTCCGCCGCCACGCGAATGCGGTTGCGATAGCCCGCCGGTGCAGCGCTGACGGTTTCCATCGCAGGCAGATCGCGCAATCCTGCACGTGTCAGCGTCTCCGTCAGCACCTGTTCTTTGAGCTTCAACTCCTGCGCGTAATTTGTGTGCTGCCAGTGGCATCCCCCGCACTGCTGATAGAGGCCGCACTCCGGCACACTGCGTTCCGGGCTCGCTTCCGGCAGAGACACCAGCTCCGCGCGGGCATAGCTGCCTTTGTCTTCGGTAATGCGCACTTCAACTGTTTCGCCCGGCAGCGTGTACGGCACAAAGACGGCCTTGCCCTCAATGCGAGAGAGCCCGTCGCCGCCGTAGACGGCCTTCTCAATCGTGCCGCGCAGAGTCTCGCTCATGCCTGCTCCATATAGAAGAGGCTCAGCCGCGGCAGCCTGTAATGTTCCAGCAGCCGCTTGTTTACAAACTGCGTGACCACCTGCTTCAACTGTGCTGCCTGCATCTTGCTGCGATACGGCGCCAACTCCGCCGTCGCCTGCTGCTGCAGTTTCGTCACCAGCTCCGCCGGAGCCTCAAGTGTCAGCAGCGCATGGAGCCGCGTCTCCAGCGCTGTCAATTCTCCATCAAGCAACTCCAAACGCGCTGCACTCTTCAACGCGTTCTCTGCTAACTCTTCCAAACGCGCCGCCGATTCCTCAACGACCGCAGCCGTAATCCCCGACGCGCGCAACTCCAGAGCGCAGCGGCGCAAATGTGCAGCCACTCGCTCCGGCTCAAATCCGCTCTGTTGATTTTCTGTTGTCGCAGCCGTTCCCGTCGCCGCTTCGCGCATCTTTTCGGCGGCTTCCATCACCGCCTGCGTGCAATAGGCGAGTCCGTTGATCTCTCGCACCCGCGCACGCGCCTTGCGCTCCTGCCAGCGATCAAAGGCCGCATCCATTCCGCGCAGCACAGCCTCAAGCGGAATTCCTGCTTCCTTCCACGTCTCTGCCAGCGCCCAGTCGAGCGTACTCAACAGATGAATCCTCCCACGCCGCTGCTGGAAGTGATCCTCAATCTCCGTAAAGTAGTTGAAGTAATTTTGCACTGGTATCGTTACTGCTTCTTGCCGCCGCCGCGCAGAGCCGAACGCGTACGTGGCTGCCGGTTGCGCTCATGCAGAATGCGTAGTCCTTCCAGCGTCAGCATATCGTCGCACTGCTGAATGAATTTGGAATCGCTGGCGATGCTGAAAGCCATTCCGCCGGTTGCAATGATGTGCGGCTTTTCGCCAAGCTCGGCCACAATCCGTTCCAGAATTCCATCCACCTGGCTCACGTATCCGTAAAAAAGGCCGCTTTGCAGATTGGAAATCGTGTTGGTCCCAATCACCTTTGCCGGACGCTTGAAGTCCACGCGCGTCAGTCGTGCCGCACGCGCAAACAGTGCGTCGGTAGAGATGCCAATCCCCGGCGTAATCACACCGCCGCAGAATTCTCCCTTCGCAGAAATCACATCGAAGGTCGTTGCGGTGCCAAAATCCACCACAATGCACGGTCCGCCATAGCGCTCGAATGCGGCAATCGCATTCACCAGGCGATCCGCGCCCAGCTCTGCCGGGTTATCAATCAGCATCGGCATCCCGGTGCGGATTCCCGGCTCAACAAACAGCGGTACACAGTGGAAGTACTTCTCGCACACGCGCCGCAGCGTGGAATCAATCGGCGGCACCACCGAGGAGATGATGATGTCCTTTACCTCGCCCACCGCGATTCCATGCATGTTGAACAGGTTCAGGAAGAGCACACCATACTCATCGGAGGTCTGTGTCTTGTGCGTGCTCACGCGCCAGTGTGCGACCAGTTCGCTGCCGGTCTCGCTGCCCGTTTCTGTGCCAGCGGGGCTCATGCGGTAGAGTCCCAGAACCGTATTCGTATTGCCGATATCTACAGTCAACAACATGATTTGCTCTCAGTCCTTCTTCAGAATGCTTTTCTGCGCCGAGAAGTTCTTGCTTCCCGTACCCCGCCGGAGTAGACCGTCCGGGTGCCCTCAGCCGTATCCACCAGCAGAAATCCGCGGGAATCAAGTCCCGCCGTCACTCCGCTGAATTCTTCTCGCTCGCCTACCACAACCTGCTTGCCGCGAATCCATGTGGAAACCGCCTCCAGCCGTGCTGGAAACGTCTGCTGCGCAGCGCTGGCACCCTCGGGCGATTCCAGCGCCGTCGTCTCACGATGCAGAGATTGTAGCAGCGCCATCAATATCTCCTGCCGAGGCCAACTGCGTCCTGACTCAATGCGCAGTGAAGTCGCCGTCGTGCGCAGTTCCGGGGGAAAATTCTCCTGCATCACGTTGATGCCGATACCAATCACAGCCGAGTGAACTCGCATCATGTCCGACTGCATCTCGGTCAGAATCCCGCAAAACTTCCGCGAACCGCCCTGCGAACTAAAGACCAGATCATTTGGCCAGCGCAAATCAGCCTTCAATCCGGTCACCTCTTCGATGGCCGCGTGTACGGCCAGTCCTGCCGCCAGCGAGAGCCACAGAATCTCCGTCGGCGGTGTCGGCGGCCTCAGCAATACGCTCACATAAAGGCCGCTGCCCGCAGCCGAGTACCAGCTATGGTCACCGCGTCCGCGCCCTGCCGTCTGCTCTTCGGCCACATAGACGCTTCCATGCGGCGCGCCTGCGGCAGCCTCCTGCACCGCAATCGCATTCGTCGAACTCACCGATCCGTAGTACTGAATCTTGCCCTGAAAGGCCGTCCCTCTCAGTGCGCTGTCCAGTGAGGCAAGGTCAAAGGTTCCCATTCGTCCCTATTCCCCTTCGGCCTGAATGCGCATGTTCAAATCCACCGCAGAGGCCGAGTGTGTCAGCGCGCCTACGGAGATAAATTCAACGCCTGTTTCGGCATAGGCTCGAACATTACCCAACACAATTCCGCCGGAGGCTTCGGAGGGAATCCAGCGCTCCTCCTTCAAAATCCTCTCCACGCATTTGCCGACCTCCGCCGGCGTCATGTTGTCGAGCAGGACAGCCTCGGCTCCAAATCGAATCGCCTCTTCCAGTTCGCTGAAGCTGCGCACCTCCACTTCGATGCGCTGGCCCGGCTGGCGTCCCCTGATGGCGCGTTCCAACACCGCTTCGATTCCGCCGCCCAGTGAAATGTGATTATTCTTGATAAGAATTCCATCTGAGAGATCGAGCCGGTGATTCGTCCCGCCGCCGCAGAGCACCGCGTACTTCTCCAGCGCGCGCAATCCCGGAACCGTCTTGCGCGTGTCCAGTATGTGCGTTTTGGTTCCTTCAATCGCATCCACAAACTGACGCGTAGAGGTGGCGATGCCGCTCATATGTTGCAGCAGATTCAGAATCACGCGCTCGGCGGAGAGCAGTGTCCGTGCGTTGTGGCGGATCACCGCCAGCGTCTGCCCTCGCTTTACGCGAACGCCGTCAAATATCTCCGGCGGATGGATGACCTCGAAGTGCTGCGGTGCCGTGTGGTCAATGCGCGCAAATATCTCCAGAAATTGCTGTATCGCGCCCAGGCCAGCTACCACGCAATCCTGTTTGGCCAGCACGGTTCCTGTCGCCTTCAGCGCTGAATCAATTGTCAGATGCGTAGTAGTGTCGCTGTTGGCATGATCCTCCAGCAACGCCATCTCCAGCACGGCATCCACTCGTTTGCTCTTCCAGTCCATGGCTCGTTCTCCAGTAGCAAACCCGTTTCAGATTACAGGTTTCAGCGTAGAGTACTGCTTCAATGAGGCAGTACTGGCTTTTAACGAAGGGTACGGGCTTTAGCCCCTGAGGGAATGCACCCTAAGCAGTCCTGCCGCCCTAACCCAGCGCCGCAAGCGCCTCGCGCGTCTTTTCCAGTTGCTGACGGTTCTCCGCTTCCTGCCTCTTCAATCCTTCAACAACACTCGCCGGAGCCTTGGCCAGAAATCCCTCGTTGCCAAGTTGCCGTTCCGCGCCAGCCAAAGCCTTTTCCAGACGCGAGAGTTCCTTCGTCAACCGTTCGCGCTCTGCGGGGATATCAATCTGCTTCTCGTAGAGAACCGCGACATCAAAGCTCGCCTCCGAGCGCACATTCGTTCCCTTCAGCGGTTCATTGCTTATCACCACTTCAGAGACTCGTGCCAGCGCCTTCAGCAGCGCCGAGTGCTCAAGGACGTACTCCGTCACGCTGCCTGCAACCACAATCGGCGTAAACTCTTTCTCCGGAACGCCAATATCCTTGCGCAATCCGCGAACCGTCACAATCAACTGCTGCATCCCGCTCATCCGGCGAACGGCCTCGTGGTACGGCTCGCGATCCACTTCGCTCTCCGCCTGCGGATAGCGCGTCAGAGCAATGGACCTTGCCGGAGGATTATTGTCATAAAGCGCGTGCCACAACTCCTCCGTCAGGAAGGGCATAAAGGGTGACAGCAGCCTGAGAGCCGATTCAAAGACCTGCACCAGAGTATTCAGTGCAGCGGGAATTTCCAAGCGCGTGCTGTCCGGAGAAAAGTCCAGCCGCAGCTTCACGATTTCCAGATACCAGTCGCAAAGCTCGCCCCAGAAGAACTGATACACCAGGCTCGCCGCCTCGTGATACCGGTACTCGCTGAGCGCCTTGTTTACCTCGCCCGCCGTCTGGTGCAATCTCGCTACGATCCATCGCGCTTCAATCGGCGCATCGTCCTCGACCACCGGCATAGCTCCGAGCAGCGCGTGGTCAAATACAATTCCGGCAGCAGCGGCACGCTCCACCTGCATGAAGAGGAATCGTGCAGCGTTCCAGATTTTATTTGCGAAAGCTCGATAGCCCTCCGTGCGAGCCTCGCTGAAAGCGATGTCCGTACCGGGCGAAGCCATTGCCGCCAGTGTAAATCGCACCGCATCGGTGCCGTACTTGCCGACAATCTCGATCGGATCAATTACGTTGCCCTTGGTCTTCGACATCTTCTGGCGATCCGCATCGCGTACCAGCGCGTGGATGTAAACCTCGCGGAAGGGCACGGCATTTTCAAGCTGTCGCGCAGACCCATCCGGCATCGGCACATCCATCATGAAGTGGCAGCCCAGCATAATCATGCGCGCCACCCAGAAAAAGAGAATGTCGAAGCCCGTCACCAGGAGCTGCGTCGGGTAAAAAATATCCAGATCGCGTGTATGCCGCGGCCATCCAAAGACCGAACAGGGCAGCAATCCGGAGGAGAACCATGTGTCGAGCACATCGGTCTCCTGTGTAATCTCTTTGCTCTGGCAGTGCTGGCACACCGCCGGCGTCACGCGCGCAACGGTGATCTTGCCGCAACCGGCGCAGTGCCACGCCGGAATGCGATGCCCCCACCACAACTGGCGGCTGATGCACCAGTCATGAATATTGCGCATCCACTCAAAATATGTCTTGCTGTACTGCTCCGGCGTAAAGCGGATGTAGCCCTTTTCGACGGCTTCAATTGCCCTGTCGGCCAGCGGCTGAATCTTGATGAACCACTGCGTCGAAAGCCTCGGCTCAACCACCGTTTTGCAGCGGTCGCACTTGCCGACAGCGTTGGTATGCTCCCTGATTGTGCCCAGCAACTCCGCTGCTTCCAGAGCCGCAAGCACGCGTTTGCGCGCCACATAACGATCAAGCCCCGCAAACTCGCCCGCATGATCGTTCATGTGTCCAGTCTCGTCCATCACATTGATGGAGGGCAGCCCGTGACGCTCGCCAATCGCAAAATCATTCGGATCATGTGCCGGGGTCACCTTCACCGCGCCTGTGCCGAACTCCAGACTCACCCACTCATCCAGCACCACGGGGATCTCGCGGTTCGTCAGCGGCAAACGCAGCCGCTTGCCGTGCAGGTGCTTGTAGCGCACGTCTTCGGGATGGACGGCAACGGCCACATCGCCCAGCATCGTCTCCGGACGCGTCGTCGCAACGGTCAGGAACTCTCCCTTCGCACCCACCACCGGATAGCGAATCTCCCACAGCTTTCCCTGCTGCTCTTCGTGAACCACTTCCAGATCGCTGATCGCCGTCTGGCATCGCGGACACCAGTTCACAATGTAGGCTCCGCGATAAATCAGCCCCTGTTCATGCAGTTTGACGAAGGCTTCCTTCACGGCGATGGAGAGGTTGTCATCCATCGTGAAGTACTCGCGCGACCAATCCACGCTGGCGCCGAGCCGCTTCATCTGGTCAAGAATTGCGCCGCCGTAGTGCTGCTTCCACTGCCACACGCGCTCTATAAATGCCTCGCGGCCCAGTTGCTGGCGCGACCCGCCCTCCGTAGCCAACTGCCGCTCCACCATCATCTGCGTGGCAATTCCGGCGTGATCTGTTCCCGGCAGCCACAGTGCCTTGTCTCCGCACATGCGACGCCAGCGCGTCAGAATATCCATCTCCGTCTGATTGAGCATATGGCCCATATGCAGGCGGCCGGTCACATTCGGCGGCGGCAGCAGGATCGTAAACAGCGAGGCATCCACCCCTGCCGGGGGGGTAGGCTGGTCAAAAAGTTGTTGCTCTACCCAGTAGGCCGCCCATTGATCCTCTATGCGCGTCGGGTCGTAAGACTTCGGAAGTTCGTGAGGCATTGGTCTGATTTCTTTCCATTCAGAATCGTTGCGTGCTTTAGGGGTGCCCCATCCATCGCGCGTTCTTTGCGCGATGGGTGGGATGCGAGAATGCTCGTTCCAAAGCGGTTCTCCAATGGATGTACACCGAAGGCACCCCCTCTGAGGGAACCGCTCCAGCAGAAAGGCCGCCCCATCGGCGGCCCCTCCTCCTGTATATCCCCGCTCCTTACGGAATCGGGTTCAGCTTTTCAAGGCCCTTTTTCTTCTTGTGCTTGCTCGAAGACTCATCCGAGCCGTCAAACTTTTCTTTTTTGTTGTTCGCATCCGTCGCCGGGGCCGGTGTCGTGGACGGCACAACCGCATTCACCTGATCCGGAGAAGCTGCGGGCTTCTCGATCGGCGGCAAATCTGCCAGCTTGCCGATGCCGTGATCATAGATTGGTGCTGTTGTTGTCGCGTCGGAATTCGTCTTCTTCGGCGCAGATACCACCACCGCTCCAATCGCCGCCGAGCCTTCCGTCGGAACCTCTTCAAACTTCAGCGGCGCTCCCGTATTGTCCGAGCGCGGCGCTTCGGTCGCAGAATCCGGCTTTCCAGTTGCAACCACCGCAGCAGTGGAGGCTGTCGGATTGAAGACGCTGTTGATGATCGCCACATTCTTCTTGTTCACATCCGGCGCGTAGGTGCGCTTGGGGTCGGTCAATGTCGGATCGCCCACATGCGCGGCTTCCAGTGTCGTCGGCCCGTGTTTCACCATCGAGAAGATGTGGTCGGTCACGCGAAGTTGCTGGCGGCTTTTTTCCTCGGCCTCATTGCGCGCAATTGCCTCCTGCGTCGGCTCCGGAACAGGCGCGCTCAGCGCAATCAATCGGTCGCGCGCATCCTCAATATGCGGAGCCATCGGGTAACGCGTAATCACCTGCGAATAGGCATCAATGGCCTGCTGGCGATAGAGCGCGGCAAGCTTTTTGCGCTGCTCAGCCTTCATGTTTGGCGCTATGTCCACCATGTGCGCTTCGGCGGCGTAGGCATCGCCGATGCCGATCAGCGTCTCATCGCTCCGGCTGAAGAGCGGATACTGGTCATGCACTGTCTCCAGACGTGCAATCGTCGCCGACCAGTTCTCATGCGTCGAATAGAAGTTGCCGATCTCGAACTCACGCGCTGCCAGAACTTCCTGCACCTCGCGCAGTCTTTGTCTTGCGCGCGGAACCAGCGTCGAATCCGGGAATTGCAGGATCATGCTGCGATATTCCTGCTCGGCCTTCTCAGCATTCGTGTGGTCGCGGTCCGGCTTATCCATCTGCATAAAGTAAATGTCGGCCACCTTCATCTGTGCCTCGGCGGCCTCCGGCTTATCCGGGAAAAAGGTGATGAAGTCCTTGTACTCGGCCTCGGCCTGGGTCAGGGCAGCGGTTCCGCCCTCTTTGAACCACGCGTCGCCGATGGCCAGTTTGGCGCGCATCTGGTATTCAGACTCGGGATAGGTATTCAGCATGGTCTGCAGGTCAAGCCGGGCTACATCGTAGCGGCCTTTTTTGAGTGCGATCATAGCCTTATCAAACAGCTCCTTGTCGGGCTGCTTTGACTTCACATCGGCCAGCGGGTTGGCGCTCAGATCCTGCTGCTTTTTCTTCTTTTTGGATTGCGACGAGTCACTGCCCCAGGCAAGCGAACCTGACAGGAGACCCACAGCCAAACCGACTACGACCAACTTCTTCCAACTGCTCTGCATTCCTTATCCTCTGTGCCGCACGCGGCTATTTCCCCGGAAAAATTCTTATCCCAGCCGGACGGGCGAGGTATAGACACCCGCCGCCTCAGCCTCTCTGGCCGCAGAGAGCAATTCCTGCGCATCCCAGGTCGGATTCCCGCTGCCAAAGACAGCATTGCCGGCCACCAGCAGTTCCGCGCCCGCCTGCACAATGGAAGCCACCGTCTCCTGCGTCACTCCGCCATCTACCTCAATTCTAAACTTCAGCCCCAATTCCTGCCGCAAATCCACCAGATGGCGAATCTTGTCTAGCGAAAAGGGAATAAATTTCTGCCCGCCGAAGCCGGGATTCACGCTCATGATCAGAACGTGATGCACCATCGGCAGGATGTCCTTGATCAGATTGACGCGCGTCGCCGGATTCAGTACCACTCCGGGCTTCATTCCGTGCTGCGCAATCAGTTCCAGCGTCCGGTGCAGATGCCGGCAAGCCTCCTGATGGACGCTCACCCAGTTGGCTCCGGCATCGGCAAATGCGGGAATAAACGCATCGGGATTCTCGATCATCAGGTGGCAGTCGAGCGGCAGTTTCGTGACTTTGCGCAGGCTCTTGACCACCGGGGGACCGAGTGTAATATTCGGCACAAAATGCCCATCCATTACATCCACATGGATGACCGTACCGCCGCCCTGCTCTGCCGCAGCAACCTGATCGGCCAGATGCGCAAAATCAGCGGAAAGAATTGAGGGCAATAACTCAACCATAGGTGTATTCAGTGTATCAGCGGGGCGCCCGGAGTGGCTTTTGCGTCCCATCAAAACCCGCCAAAAATCAGGGTATTCCGCCTCGCCCCACATCCTCCTGCAAAATGCCTTAGGATTGCCAAATGGGAACAAATCCGGTTTTGCTGGTTCATGGTGGTGCATGGGCTATGCCCGAAGAGACCATCGAAGCGCACAAACAGGGTGTATTCAATGCGCTGAAGTCCGGCTATGCGCTGCTCCAGCGCGGTGAGAGCGCGGTTGACGCGGTTGAGGCAGCCGTTACCATTCTTGAGGACGACGAGACCTTCGACGCCGGTCGTGGAAGCTTCTTAACCGGCAGTGGTCGTGTGCAGATGGATGCGCTCCTGATGGATGGCGGCCGCACCGGCGATATGCGCGCCGGCGGAGTAGCCTGCGTCGAGCGCCTGCGCAACCCCATCCAGACGGCGCGACTGGTCCTCGAACAAAGCCCGCATGTCTATTTTGTCGGCGACGGCGCAGAGGAGTTTGCGGCTGCTCATGGCGTTGTGTTGATTCAGAATGAAGAGTTGGTTCTTGATCGTGAGCGCGAGCGTCTGAGGCAGGCGCAGGAGCGGGCCTCGCGCGGCCTCGGCGACAATACATTCTCCGGTGACGATAAGAGCCCGGAGACCGCAACCGATCCCAAGCCAATTCCCGATACGCTTGCCTCGCACGATACCGTTGGAGCCGTCGCGCTTGACCGCGATGGAAATCTTGCTGCAGGTACTTCGACCGGCGGCACTCTGAACAAGATGCCGGGGCGTGTTGGCGATTCCTCCCTGATCGGCTGCGGTTGCTACGCGGATAATCGCTCCGCTGCCGTCTCCCTGACCGGATGGGGCGAGCCGATTATGAAACTGGTGCTGGGCAAGTGGGCTGTAGATCGCGTAGCTGCCGGAACTTCGCCAAAGACAGCCTCGCGTGAGGCAATTGCCTATCTCTTTCGCAGGCTCGGCGGTCATGGCGGCATCATTCTGCTCGGTCCCGATGGCCGCTGGGGCATGGCGCACAACACGCCGCGCATGGCTTGGGGCGTGGCAGAAAATGGCATGTTACAGGTAGGCGTCGAGGTGGATGCATGATCGTTCTTGCCTCTGCATCTCCGCGTCGTCGCGAACTGCTCTCGCAGTTGGGCTACCGGTTTCTGGTGCATCCTGCAGACGTAGACGAAGACCAGAATCCCGGCGAAAATCCCCTCGCCTATGTCACCAGACTGGCGCGAGAGAAGGCGCAGGCTGTTTTTGCCGGATACGCAGCAAATGTGGATGCGCAAAAAGAGAACCCCGCTCCAATCAAGGACGTTCTTGTTCTGGGAGCGGATACAACCGTCATCGTAGATGGTGAAATTCTCTCCAAGCCTGCCGACGCAGCCGATGCAGCGCGCATGTTGCGGCAGCTCAGTGGCCGTTCGCACTCGGTGGCGACTGGCGTGGCGCTGGTCTCCTCCGAGCGCGTTGATACCGCTGTTGAGGTCACCTTTGTGCAGTTTCGCGCGCTTGGCGAAGAGGAGATTGCCGACTACGTAGCCACCGGCGACCCGCTCGACAAGGCCGGAGCCTACGGGATTCAGGGATATGCCGCGCGATTCATTCCCAGAATTTCAGGAGACTATTTCAACGTAATGGGATTGCCGCTCTCGCTGGTCAACACAATGATTGAGGCGCGGCTGGGACTGAGGCATAGCTAGAGCATCTACTTCTCATGTTTTGGCGGCGGAAAGAGAGCGCGCAAAATCAGGAACCCGCCAAAGCAGATGATGATTGCCCGCGTCATGATTCGCGCGTTGTAGCGCCATGCAAGCACGGCATAGCATCCGGCAATTGCAATTCCGAAAAACTCATCAAAAAGGGAACGCAGCCACTCCGGCTTCAACTGCAATTCAGATTTCTTCGCAAACAGCTTCGGCAGAACCGCAGGGACGCGCTTGCAGTACTCCGTATAGGCGGGGCCAATCTGCTCGGTCAAAAAAGCCTCTTCGCAGCCGATGACGCGTGCAATAAAAAACAGATAGGCCACGATGCAAAAGGCCGCGCCGCTGGGTGGCATCAGGATGCAGACCGCCAACTGGGTAAAGAACGTACCGGCATAAAGTGGATTCCTCATATGCGCAAAGGGCCCTGCATCCATGACGCCGATGGCGTGCATCTGGTTGCTATGGACGGTAGCCGCGCCCAGATAGGCCGAACCCCAGAAGCGCAGCCACGCTCCCAGCGTCGCAGAGAGAATCGCAGCCGAGGTCACAAGGATTGTCGCTGTACTCAGATCAAACCAGCCTGTGCGCGAGAGTTGGAAGGAAAGCCAGAGCCATGTATACGAGTAATGCCCATCCCGCAGGAAGAAAATCCACGGCGAAAAAAATCCAACAATGTAAAAACTGGTAATGATGCCAAAGCGATATTTGAACTCCCATTGGGTGGCACGCACAGTTCTATCCTCCCGAGTAATCGTCTTGCTTTAGAGTACGCAGGAAATCTGAGAATGGTTCGCGATTATTTTTTGGTCCAGCGCTCTTCGTGACGATCATCTTTTAGCACCACGGCGCGAACCGGCCCGTTTGTTCCTTCGCGTTCAAAGGTGTAACGCGTACTGCCTCCGATTGGCAGAAAAAAGGTGGAAGGATTTTCAGCCAGCAGCTCGGAGATTTCTCCATTCGCATTGCGCCGATAGAGCTTGTCGCCCTGCCGGAAGATTGTCATCCGCACCGTTTTTTCATACATGTATTCGCCAACTAAGGCTTCCTGTGCCGCCACGGAAATCGAAACCACCGGAGGGTGCAGCGGAATCACCAGCTTCTCGGAGTAAGGCTTTACGGGAATCTTGAGCGAGTGGGAGAGCAGCCAACGGGGAAGTTCCGGCTCGTTGTAGGCGCGGTCCCAGCTATTGTGGTTGAGCCCGGTGTACTCCCAAAGCCTTACGGTGCCGCCGATGGACTTGACGCCCTCATACATCAGCTCGCTCTCTTTGGGAATCACCGTCGTATCCGCCGTCCCATGAAAGAGCCAGATGGGAGTATGTACCGCGCGGGCGGAGTACTCCTGCACCAGCGCAGCCTGTCTCTGCCAGCGCTCCGGCGCATATCCCCAAAAAACGCCGCTGGCAATAATCGCCGCAGCGGCAAAGCGATGTGGGTGGTCGCGCAGCAACTCCCATGCGCCATAGCCGCCAAGCGAGAGCCCGGTCACATACGTTCTCTCCGGATCGCCGTTGAATTCGCTTGTCGCCTGATCCAGAGTGCTCAAGGCCAGAGTCATCATCTCGTGATCCGGCCAGTGATTCGGATAGGGGCACTGCGGCATCACAATGACAAAGGGCCAGCGCTCCGGATGATCCCGTACCGCAACGGCAATTCCTGCCTGTGTCTGCCACATTCCTTCGTTGCCGCGCTCGCCCGAGCCATGGAGCGCCAAAATAATCGGAGACTTTTCTTTGGATTTTGGATTCCAGCCGTAAGGAACGTAAACCTGATAGCGGTAGGTGACTCCGTTCAGGCGAATTTCGCGATTCAAAAAGCCCGTTTCCACCCGTTGGGAACCGGATTGCTGAACCAGCGGAAACTTGCTCGCCGCACCCGTCGAAAGACACGTCAGAGCGCAGAGGACCAACAGGGCAATCCTGTGCCTCAATCTGGAACGGTCCTTTTGAATGTTGGGATGCATGACCAGTTGATTATAGGCATTTACCCAGTTAGCACGCAGCCCTGTGCCAGCCATCACGGCTCAGGGCACTCTGGCAGGAGCAAAGTTTCTGCCGTTGGCGGGTCGTAACTGCCGGGTTTCCCGGCAATTTTAGTGTATCTGCCGGAGGTACATCATGCACTATCATCAGCCCTTTCACCTTCCCCGGAATGAGTTCTGGAGAGACATCGCGATTCTTCTCGCTATTCTTGCCTGGCTTCTGATTTTGACAGCTAAGGCAGAGAGCCCAAAGAAGATAGCCATTCTCAATCGCGATGCGGTGGTGCTGGCCTGGTATAACTCGCCGCAGTGGGCCGCGGTATTGCGCGCCAAAAGGGCCGAGCAGTCCGCTGCCGAGCAGCAGGGCAATACAGCCAAAGTGCAGCAGCTTAAAAACTGGGGGAATGAGAGCCAGCAGCGCGCCCATCAGCAGATGTTCCAGGGCGCGCCGATTGACGACATTCTGGCGCAACTGAAGCCATGCCTCGATGAAATCAAATCCAGCGGCGGTTACGAGGAGATTGTTCTTGCTGACAAGGTCGGCACCGATGTGACCGAGCAGGTGCTTGTCTACCTGAAGGCCACCGAGCGCACCCGGAAGATGATTGCGGACTTGAAGCGATAATCGCGAAACTATTCCATAAAAAAGAAGAGGCCCCGCACATCGGCAGGGCCTCTTCCTATTTCAGTTCCAGGCAGCGTTACCCGTTTAGTGATTCCTGAAGCTTGGTAATGGTGCTGTTCAGGCTCTTGTCGGCACGGCGCTGCTCGTCAATCTTGTGGATGGAGTGCATCACCGTGGTGTGGTGCTTGCCGCCGAACTGACGGCCAATCTCCGGCAGGCTGGCCTCGGTCATTTGTTTTGCAAGGAACATCGCAATCTGCCGTGGAACCACAACAGCCCGCGAGTTGTTCTTCTGCTTCAGCTCCGTGACTCTCATGCCGAACTGCTCTGCCACTGCACGCTGAATGCTCTCGATGGTCACCTTTCTGACCTGCGTGTCCATGAACTGCTTCAGGCACTGCTGCGTAGTGGCGAGAGTAATCTCCATCCCGTGCAGATTGCACCAGGCAATCAAGCGGACCAGTGCGCCTTCCAGTTCGCGGACGTTTGTGCGTACGTTACTGGCGATGTAAAGAGCCACATCGGTGGGCAATGCCACCTGTTCACTCTCTGCCTTCTTTTGCAGAATCGCGACCTTGGTTTCAAGGTCCGGCGGTTGAATGTCCACCGTCAGGCCCCACTCAAAGCGCGAGCGCAGGCGCTCTTCGATCTCCGGCAGGTCCTTGGGGGCGCGGTCGCTGGCAATGACGATCTGCTTCATGTTCTCGTGCAGCGCGTTGAAGGTGTGGTAGAACTCCTCCTGCGTACGCTCCTTTTGCGCGATGAACTGGATGTCGTCAATCAGCAGCACGTCCATGGTGCGGTAACGGTCGCGAAAGCTGGTCATACGGTCATTGCGGACCGAGTTGATCATGTCGTTGGTGAATTTTTCGCACGACACATAGCAAATGCTCGCCGATGGATTGCGGCGCTTCACCTCGTGGCCGATGGCGTGCATCAGATGCGTCTTGCCCATTCCCACTCCGCCGTACATGAAGAGCGGGTTGTAGGCTTTGGAGGGCCGTTCGGCGACGGCCAGGGCTGCGGCGCGGGCAAACTGGTTGCCGCCGCCAATCACAAAGCAGTCAAAGGTGTAGCGGGGATTCAGTTGTGCCGCGGTATTCCAGTCAAAGCCCTGTTGCCGGGGTAGAGCACCGTTACTGCGCTGTTGCTGATTCCGCTGGCCGTTGGCAGCGTGGGGCGAGTGCGTGGAAACCGGCGCAAATCCGCCATCCTCGCGCACCGGCGGAACGGACGGGTCTTCTTCTGCGGTAACAAACACAACATCATCGAGTTCGAGCGCATTGGCATCAACCGCCTCCTGAATGAGGTCGGCGTATTTATCTCCGATGTGCTGGAACTCGGGGGTTGGGACGCGTACATAGAGCGTACGTCCATTCACGTGGCTGAAGCGGGTAGGCTTGAACCATGTGTCAAAGGACTGGCGAATGACTTTCTTCTCGAGAGCAGAGAGGATTCGAATCCACGGATTAACGGCACTGACGGGAGAAGCAGCAAATGACATATCGGAATCAACCTTAAATTCCGTTCAGTCCTCTTCCAAAGTCTGCCAACAATAGCAATCCATGCGCAGCCCTCTGCGGGTGTGGATTCTAGCTTTGCTGGGAACCTGTCAACCGGGGGTTTGTTGTGCCTGTCCGGTGGCTGTCCAGGGTGCAACTTGGGAACTGCTGAACGTGAAGAATTTCAACTTGGAACGGAGCCGAGAATAGCACAGTTCGGTGCCACTTTTCTCGACTGATTTCAGAAGATTTTATTTGTGCATCAGAGTTGCACCATGCATTGTGAAACTTTACGTTGATATGCACCGTGAGCGGTGACGCTCCTCACGGCGATGCCCTTCCTGCCGCATCGGTTTGGAGTTTTCTTCAATCTGAGATAAGATTGAATCTTGCCATTAAGGCCAAATTTTCCAACAGGATTTAGGAGCGCACTCGATGCCGAAGCGCACATTTCAGCCCAATCGCCGCAGCCGCGTGAAGACACACGGATTCCGTGCACGCATGAAGACCAAAAACGGCGCTGCCGTACTCAATCGCCGCCGTGCACGTGGTCGTCATCGCGTCTCGGTCAGTGCCGGCTTCCGCGACTAGATTCGCAGAATGAGCCCTTAGCCCTCTCGCTGCAGGATCAAGCGAGGGGAAACAGAAAGTTTGCAGATGCCGAGGCGCTCCGAAGCGCCTCTTTCTGTGTCCGGCACAAAATAGAAAGCTGTAATTACAGCCGACCTCCGCACAAGAGGAGCCGACACTCATGCAGAACCCCCTTCAAACTGTCGCAACCACCTCAGGAGCAGGCGCCTCCGGCAAGCCGTGGGTCGAACTCCGCTTGCGCCGACACGCCGATTACCAGCGCGTCTACGCGGCGACCCGCAAGCAGCACGCCGGCAATCTGAGCTACTTTGTAGCGCCGCGTGTGGATGGTGGACACGGTCCGCGCGTCGGCCTGACGGTAGGCAAGGTTCTCGGCAAGGCCGTCGAGCGCAACCGCATCAAGCGCCGCCTGCGCGAGTTGGTTCGCCGCTTTGCCCCGCTCATACAGGACGATCTCGACATCATCCTGCATCCGCGCCGCACCGTACTCACCATGGAGTTTCCCAAACTCTCCGCAGAGGTTGAGCGCATCTTTCAGGCAATTGCTCGTGGCCGCGCCAGACCCGGTCATACCGACCGCCAGATTCACCACGCGCAGGAGCCGCAGCCGTGAAGCAGGCTCTGTTGTTTCTGCTGGCCATCTATCGTCGCGTATTTTCTCCGGCGATTCATACCATCTTTCCCGGCAACTGCCGTTATCAGCCAACCTGTTCGGAGTACGCGGTAATCGCTATCGCAAATCTGGGAGCTTTACGCGGCAGTTGGCTTGCGATTCGCCGGGTAGCACGCTGTCATCCCTGGGCCGCGGGCGGCTTTGACCCGGTTCCGCCAAAATAAATCGGTTATCGAATCGTCTTTTCCCAATCCGTTACAGTTCGGGGGTGCCTCATCCATCGCGCGTTTTGTGCGCGATGGGTGGGAGGCGAGAATGCCCGCAGCAAAGTTTTTGGGTTGCCTTTCATCTCATTGAGAGATGGAAGGCAATACCAGCGCACCCGCTGCAACCCTTGAAATCCCCCTCACAACCGCCTTTGCCGGCCAGCTCGCATCTTCGCCCGGGAAGAAAATCTCCCCTGCGCGCTTCGTCGCCGGACGAGCATACCAGCGATTCACCAGCGCCAGCGACGGCGTCAAATCGGCCCCCACCCCAGCGGCAATCGTGGAATTGAGCGCCCCAACCACCGCCATCAGCCGTTCCACCAGTGCATCGCGCGTTACAATCGTTCCCGGCTCCTCCAGCGGAACCGCCTCGACGGCCATCGGCTGCGCAAAGAGCGAAGTCGAGCCGGACTGCTCATTGGCCAACCGCATTCCCATCGTCGAATAGCGCTCCGGCCCGCTCAAAACACCTCGTTCCAGCAGAAAAACATCCACACAGCCCACCTCTGCCGAAGGCTGCAAAATCAGCGCCCGCAGTTCGCTCAAGGGATGCACCAGTTCGCTCGCCAGCGCGCTGACCGTCTCGGCCTTCTGCAAGCGCTTATGCGCATTCGCTGCCCGTTCAAACTCCAGTGCCGCACTCGCCGCCGCCCGCTCCGTCTCAAGCGCTCGAATCAGACTTGCCCCGCGCGTTGCCAGAAATCCCCGCACCGCCGCGCTCTCTTCCGCATAGCGCTCGTCGCTGCAACCCTTGAAGCAAGGCGCCAGACACATCTTCATCTCGGAATAAACGCAGCCCGGATGCTCAGGATAAGGCTCCAGATCCTCATGACAACGCCGCAGCAGGAAGAGGTTCAGCAACTCTTCCGTATAGCGCTCCGCCGCTGCCCGCGATGGAAACGGCCCAAAGAACCACTCCGCCGAGCGCTGGCTGATTCGATTGGTCACATAGATTCGCGGATAAGCATTTGTTCCCGCCATGCGCACAAAATGCGGCGCTCGCAGGTGCAGGCGCTTGAGCGTCCGCTCGCCAAAGACCGGCAGCATCGCTCGATAAAGCAGCAGATTCTGCTCGAAGTCGCTTCCTGTCCGCTGCCACTCGATGCGGCGAACCCGCCCGGCCAGTTCCAGCCTTCGCGTCTGTGTAGGCTGCGGCTGCAACAGCCGAGCCATCCGTCGCCGCAGATTTGGCGTCCGGCCCACATAAGGCTCCGAGCCTGCATCTGCGCCAAAGAGCGCAAAGATACCCGCGCACTCCGGCACCGCTCGGAGCGACTCCCGCGCCGTATGTACGTCGAACTCAGCGTGCTCGGCCAGCATGATTTACTCTCCGGCCACAGTCATGCCCTCAATCGCGAGGGTGGGGCTGGCAACCGCGCTGCGAAAGATCAGGTCATTTCCAATCGCCACAATCCCGCGCAGCATTTCTTTCAGGTTTCCGGCGATGGTCACCTCTTGCACGGCATAGCTCAACTCGCCGCGCTCGATCCACAATCCCGTCGCTCCGCGCGAGTAGTCGCCCGTTACCGGATTCACGCCAAATCCCATCAGCCCGGTCACGTAAAATCCCGTCCCCACTCGGCGCAGAATCTCCTCCGGCGACACCGATCCCGCCGCAATAAAAAGATTGTTCGCGCCGATGCCGGGATTCCCGCTCAATCCGCGCGAAGCATTTCCCGTCGAGCGCAGTCCCAGCTTCTTCGCCGCGTAGGTATTCAACAGATAGCTCTTCAACTCGCCTGCTTCAATAACCACTGTCCGCCGTGTTGGCAATCCCTCCCCATCAAAGGGAGCCGTCCCAAATCCTCCCGGCAGCGTTCCATCATTCACCACGGTCAGGGAAGAAGCGGCAATCGCCTCACCCAGTTTTCCTGCCAGAAAAGAAGCCCCGCGCCAAACGGCGTCGCCATTGACCGCCTCAAAGATATGCCCCAGCAGCGTCCGCGCCACCTCCGGCGCAAAGACAATCGGAACCCGCTGTGTAGGAACCCGTCGCGCATTCAGTCGGAGCAGCGTCCTTCGTGCGGCTTCGCGTCCAATCTCCTCAGCATCTTCCAGGCCCGCCAGCGAGCGCGAGCTATGCCACCACCCATCGCGTTGCATCTCGCCGTCTTCGCCCGTTGCAATCGGCGCAGCAGAGAGGCTGCACATCGAGCTGCGATACTCCCCCACAAATCCGCGCGAGTTCGCCAGCGCCTTATGTCCCGTCCCGGCATCGAAGCCCGCACCATCGCTGTTTGTAATCCGCGTATCGGCATCGAGCGCCGCCCGCTCGCACTCCCGCGCCAGACGAATCCGTTCCTCCGTCGGCAGCGAATACACATCGGGGAAGAATAGTCCCAGCCCTGCGCCGTCCTCCGCGCCTTTAAGCTGCCCCATCTCGCCAGCTTCGGGCATTCCTGCCGTCGGGTCTTCGCTGCTGACGCGCGCCAATGCAACGGCTCCGCGCACAAGTTGCTCAATCCCCTCGTCGGAGAGATCGCTGGAACTCGTCGAAGCGGTCTTTTGCCCCACAAACACCCGTAGCCCAACCCCGCGCGCGCCGGACTCCTTCAGCGTCTCCACCTCACCCTTGCGCAGGTTCACGCTGAACTCATCCTCTTCGCGCACGATGACCTCAGCGCCCGTCGCACCCTGTTTAAGTGCCCGCTCCACCACTGATGCGGCGAGCGCAGAAAGACCTGTCTTTGTTGTCATCAATTCCTCTTGTCGCATTTGCACTTATCGCCCCGTCCCACCAACCGTCATCTTATCCAGCTTGATCGTCGGCATTCCCACGCCAACCGGAACGCTCTGTCCATCCTTGCCGCAGGTGCCAACGCCCTCATCGAGCTTCAGATCATGCCCCACCATCGAGACATACTTCAGCGCCTCAGGCCCGTTGCCGATCAGCGTCGCATCCCGCACCGGAGTTGTCACCCGACCATCCTCAATCAGGTAAGCTTCGCTCGCGCTGAAAACAAACTTCCCATTCGTAATGTCCACCTGACCACCACCAAAGTTCACCGCATACAATCCGCGCTTGACGCTGCGCAGAATATCCTCCGGCGCATCCTCTCCTGCAAGCATGTAGGTATTCGTCATGCGCGGCATCGGAATATGCTGATAGCTCTCGCGCCGCCCCGATCCCGTCTGCGGCATCCCCATCAAACGCGCGCTCAGCTTGTCTGCCAGATAGCCTTTTAGAATTCCGCCCTCAATCAGCACCGTCTCCTGCGTCGGCGATCCCTCGTCATCCACATTCAGCGAGCCGCGCCGCTTCTCCAGCGTCCCGTTGTCCACCACCGTCACCAAGGGACTCGCCACCTTCTGCCCAATCAATCCCGCAAAGGCCGATGTTCCCTTGCGATTGAAGTCCGCCTCCAGCCCATGTCCCACCGCTTCATGCAGCAGAACTCCCGGCCAGCCCGGCCCCAGCACAACCTCCATCTCACCCGCCGGAGCCGGCACCGCCGTCAACTGCAAAATCGCCTGACGCGCTGCCTCCCGCGCAAAGGCTTCAGAACTTTTTTCTCCGCTGAAATAGCTCAACTCCACGCGACCACCGCCGCCCGACGAGCCTTTTGTCGTAATTCCATCCGCGCCCTTCGCCAGCACAAAAACATTCAACCGCGCCATCGGCTGCGTATCCGTTGCAAAGGTTCCGTCGCTGGCCGCAATCAGAATGCGCCGCAGTTCGTCGCCAATGCTGGCTCGCACCTGCACAATCCGCGAGTCGTAATCCCGCGCAGCCTTATCCGCGCGCATCACCAGTTCCAGACGGCTGGTCAAATCAATATCCGCCTCCGGAGCAGGCACCGGATAAAGTCCCGGTGTTCGTGTCTCGGTAAATCCATGTACCGGCTCGCGCGCCGGTCCGCTGGCAATATGCGCCGCCGTCCGCGCTGCACGCAGCAGGCGTTCCGGCGACAGCTCATCGGTGTAGGCGTAGCCGGTTCGCTCGCCGCTCAGCACGCGGATGCCGCAGCCGGTACTCATTCCCTGACTGGCACTTTTGACCAGACTCTCATCCACCCCCAGCGAGGTGGCCGAAACCGTCTCAAAGTAGAGATCGGCATACTCGCCCCCGGCGCTCAAAGCCTCTGCAAGGCAGCGCTCCAGCAGGCTATCGTTGATTCCAAACTTGCTCGAAAAATAGCGGCGATTTGTGTCGTTGATTGTCATCCTGTCTATGAGCATATGCAGCAAGCTCTGGCCCGACAAGTTTCCCCCACCGCAGCCCCCGTAAAATTCCTCCCTCTTGCACTTTTTCAAAAATAGTTATTCAATGGTAAACATGAAAAAGACTGTTGCACTCTTCCTCGTCCTCGTCTGTGCCGGTTTTGCCTTTAGCGGCAGCGCTTATGCCGAAGGCACACACCATCACCATCATCATCATCACCACCATCACACTGCTTAATTCCAAAGACTCAGGGTGCCCACTCCTCGATTTTGACGAGTGGGCCTTCCCTTCGTTTTTGCGTATTCCATTAGCGCTGAGGGCCGCTCTCGTGCTAACTTTGCTCCCATGAGCGTAGCTGCAAACGAAGATCTCCGCTATCCGATTGGCCGTCTCCATCGCCCCGCCAGCCTGACCCCAGCCGAGCGAGCCGAGGCCGTGCAAACCCTGCGCAATCTGCCCGATGCCCTGGCTGCATCTCTGGAAGGCCTTACCGGCCAGCAGATTCAAACTCCTTATCGCGAAGGTGGATGGAATATCCGTCAGGTTGTGCATCATCTTGCAGACAGCCACATGCAGGCGTACAGCCGTCTGCGCATGGCTCTTACCGAGGACTGGCCCATCATCAAGCCCTACAACGAGGCCGCATGGGCCGAGCTTGCCGACTCCAAATCCGTTCATGTAGAGATATCGCTCGACATTCTGCGTCCTCTTCATGCCCGTTGGGTTGTCCTGATTGAATCCATCCCCGAGGCTGACTTCACTGCTCGCGGATTCACTCATCCCGAGCATGGCCGCACCAATCTGGATCAGGCTCTGGCCACCTACGCCTGGCACTCGTTGCATCACACCGCCCACATCACCAAACTCCGCGAGCGTATGGGCTGGTAAGCAATGCCACCTTCACCGACGAGTACGACAGCCAGTGAAACCACCGCGCCTACTCCCGCTGAACTCGCGTGTTTGCTCGAAGATTTTCTCGTCGCCAACCCTGCCGCCGTTCTGCTTGAAGATGGGCGCATTCTCTTCGATATGCGTTCCACTCACTACTCGCTTTCCACCGAGTATGGCCGCTGCGTCCTTCATCTCTGGTCCGAGGAGATGAACCTCATCCGCACCGTGCTTGAAGTCCAGCCGCGCAAAGGCCTGTTGCGGCTAGCCACCCGCCGCCTTGGCCAGACCAAACCCGTTTTTCTGGAATTCGTTGCCGACCGCGACCGCCGAACCCCCACCACCCGCGACGCCGAGCGCCGCAAATACATGCGCTTGCTCGAACGCGTCCTGACGCGCGAATTTCCCGACGCGAGCGCAGAAGCCTTCCGTTCCGCCATGGATTTGGAGCACAGCTTCGGCCCCGCCTACGCGCGCGGCATCCAGCTTCGCGGAAGCTCTGCCTGGGCCGTCCTCGGTGTCAACGCCGAGGAGTCCTCCGGCACCATAGACGCAGCGCTCACTCTGGGAATCCTCTGGCTCGATTACTGCCGCCAGCACAGTTCAGGCCGTCGCCTCTTTGAAGGCTTGCGTCTTGTTTTGCCTGCAGGCACCGAGGCCACAACAGCCAGCCGCATGGCGTGGCTCAATCAACAATCCGCGCAATGGCAGCTTTACACCCTCGACGCCGCCACCGAGCAGCTAGTCCCGATAGACTTCACCGACACCGGCAACACCGCTGGCGAACTCACTCACACCTTCGACGCCCCACGCACCCTTGAACGCTTTGCCGCAGCCACTGCGCGTCTGCTCGATCTGATTCCACCTGCCGCTCGCCGTCGTGTAGAACTGCGTCCCCGCTCCGCAGCCGAACTCGCCTATCTTCTCGAAGGTCTTGAGTTCGCCCGAGTCCGCATTGGATTTGCAGGCAACACCTTCACCCGCGAAGAGACCCTGACCTTTGGCGCGGGCTCTCAGGAAACGCTTCTTGACGACGACACCACCGAACTCTTCCGCGAATTATTTGAGCGCCTTGCCCAGAGCCGCACCCCCAACGGCCTCCAGCAAGACCCGCTCTTCCGCCTGCAATCGGAGCGTTGGCTGGAGGCGCATATTCGCCGCAATCTTGCCTCGCTCGACACCAGTCTCGTACCGGATGTGGTCTACTCGCAGGTCACGACCTCCGCCGCCGGAGCCTCCGGTGACCGCGGCCTCATGGATTTGCTCGCAATTGACCGCAAGGGCCGTTTGCACATTCTGGAGTTGAAGACGGAAGAGGACATGCAACTCCCCATGCAGGCTTTGGATTACTGGATCAGGGTTCGCCGTCTCAACTCCGACCATCCCGCAGCCGCAGGGATCAGCAACAAGGGAATCTTCGAGCGCTCCGGATATTTCCCCGGCCACGAGGTATCGCTGCAAGTGCCTTTGTTGACGATGGTAGCTCCTGCCCTGCGCATCCATCCCAGCAATGAAGCTGTATTGCGTTATTTATCGCCTGAAGTGGAGTGGCGCATTTTAGCCATCGCCGAAGGCTGGCGCCGCGAGATACAAGTGATCTTCCGCAAGCGCAGCACCGACGCCAAAACATAGAGCAATAAACCCGTAAAATGTTTGTCATTCCGTAGCGTAGCGAGGACTCTGCTTGTTGCAAGTTGGAATCATCCTCAAAAAGGGTGCCCCATCCATCGCGCGTCTTGTGCGCGATGGGTGGGAAGCGAGAATGCAAACGCCCGCTATCCTGCTTTGCATAGAACATATCGCGTAATATGCTCTTTCCGGATGATTCAGAGCTTCAAAGACACCGCGACCAGTGAACACCATGAATCAGGAACCCGCAAGCGCTCGACCACCCCGGACACAGCACTTCGTCTTGCACGTTTCTTCGGCAACAGTCCCGAGTTCTGGCTGAACCTTCAGCAGATGCACGACCTCTCTAAGGCTCGTCTCGAACTGAACAAGACCATTGGACGTGACGTTGTGGCTTACGCAGAGGCATAATTGCAAGAAATAGACATGGCAATTGAAAGGAAACCAAGTGTTCAAGAATGACATCACCATCGAACAGCTAGAACTCGCGTGTCGCCATGTAGAGGAAATGAAGAATGCGGGTGTTACGGAGAATCTGGCGATTCGGACGCTGGAGCTTTTTGCTGATATCTATGCAAACATTCAACAGAACGAGATACGGAGCGTCCATCATGTGGATCATGTGAAATTATGGTCTCGAAAGGCAAAAAATATCCGTCGTGCAATTCCAGATGGCAAGCCAAAAGACTCTTTCATTGTGGAACATGGAACCCCAAGGCGTGCATTTGCAAGAGAAGTTTTTGCGCTCTATGAGAAAAAGAAGTTGAATACGAGGGCTATGACAATTCTTATCCAGAAAAAATACAAGCTGGCCGTAATCACTCTTGACGAGAACAAAGTACTCAACAAAATTGCACGATGTGAAGCATACACCACACCTGAAGAGCGCTGGGATGCAGCAGGAATCAAATTTTAATAAGCAACATGGCAGGAAATATCAAACTCCACGCCAAACAGGAGCGTCACATTCCCGACTTCTCCCGCGCCCAGGTCACAGCATCGGTAACATCCTGTTCATCAATACATAGCTCGCCGATTTTTTTACGCACTTCATCCGCATTGTTCTTCTGCATACCGCACTCCTGTACACCATCCCCAAACTCAAACGCATCCTCCACCACTTCCCCCTCCATCAGCCCTTCCACCCCGGCGGCAATCCTCGGCTCAAAAAAGGCATCCACAGCAGCCAGCACCGCGTCGCAACTCTTCGAGTGATAAATCTCCTTGCGCAGCTTAGCCCCGCCGGGAACGCCATGCGTAAACCAGCTTGCAAACTGCTTCATCTTCCCGATGGCCTCTTGCGGGTTCACTTCGCCTGACAGCATCGCAAAGTAGCTGCGAATCATCCGATAACGATCCATTTGTGTCGGCACCGTGTAGCGGCCCGTCGCCGTGTACTCTGCGATCTGCTTGAAGAGCCACGGATTCGACGGCGCAGCTCTTCCAATCATCACCGCATCGCAACCCGTCTGCGCCACCATTGCGGCTGCATCCTCCGGTGTGCGAATATCCCCGTTCCCAATCACCGGAATTCGCACCGCATCCTTGACGGCTGCAATCCACTCCCAGCGAGCCTGTCCGCTGTAGCCCTGTTCGCGCGTGCGTGCGTGGAGCGCCACCGCACAGAGCCCTTCGCTCTCCGCCATCTGCGCCAGCGGGATTGCAATCATCTGCTCATCATTCCAGCCCAGCCGAAACTTCACCGTAAAGGGAATGGTGACCGCAGAGCGCACCGTTCGGAAAATTTCGCCAATGCGCGGCAGATCGCGCAGCAATCCGCTGCCGCCATTTGAGCCGACGACGCGCTTGGCCGGACAGCCCAGATTCAGGTCCACCATATCGAAGCCGGTCTGCTCCACAATCCGCGCAGCCTCGGCCAGCGACTCCGCATTCGCCCCAAACAACTGTGCCGAAATCGGATGCTCATCCTCGTAGAAGGTCAGGTATCGTTTGCGTTTGGATTCGCGCATCCGCGACAGGCCATCCGCCGAGGTGAACTCCGTCATAATCAACCCGCAGCCGGATTGCTGATTCGTGACCTCCGCCTCCACGCCTTCCGTCGTTTCAGGAGCCGCAGCCGTAAACAAACTTGCATTGCGGATGAATCGCCGGAAAACTGTATCCGTGACTCCGGCCATGGGAGCCAGCACGGTTGCGGGAGCCACGCGAACTCCGCCGATGACGACCTCAGCCGGCACGCGAGCGGCATCGGGCATGGGGTGGTTCAGCGGATTGTCCCATTCTTTATGCACGGTCTGTTTCCGAGTCATGGTTCACGAGTCATGGCGTTGGGCACTCAACCCGTCGTGTACGAATAGTTTGTCATTCCGCAGGAATCTGCTGCTTGAATGTTGGCCCCGCCTCAAAACCGGGTGTCCAAAGAACAAACGAAAAAAGGCCCCCGTCGGGCGGAGGCCTTTTTGCTGTCCTGCATTCCTGCGTATCCCTTGTGCTGCCGGTTACTTGGCTGCGGGAGTCGCCTTGTCGAACTTGCGACGGAAGCGCTCGATGCGGCCTGCCGTATCCATCAGCTTCTGCTTGCCGGTGTAGAACGGGTGGCAATTGGAGCAAATTTCGACGTGGATATCGCCTTTGTGGGTCGAGGCGGTTTCAAAATTGTTTCCGCAGGCGCACACTACGCGCACTGCCTTGTAATCCGGATGAATTCCCTGCTTTGGCATTGCTGTTCCCAAGACCTTTCCCTGCTCAATTCTATGATTCTATCCTGAAATTGACGGCAAAGGCAACGCCGACGGGCTTTTGAGGAAAATGCCCACCCCACTCAGCCCGTATCTTTGCTAAACTCTCGGTATGCTGTGCTGATCAGTACATCAGGTCGGGGACAGTTCTTGGTGCAATGGTTCAGCATCCTTGCACTCGCCTGTACGGTCTTTTTGTGGGGACTTTAGTACAAAGTCTCCCTCTACGACGCCAATCCTGCAAAGAGTCTCCCACCGGCAAAGCTTTTAACCGCCAGGAGCGACATCCACATCCAGGACCAGCAGGCGGCCCTCCAGACACCTTTAAAATCAGCTATTTCTACTCTGCAATTGGATTTTCTTGTACTGCTCTGCGGCCTTTCCCTGTTGGGGCGTCAGGTATTTCAATTCCGGCCCTCGTTGCAGATTCGACAGCGCTCGCAGCGTGTCAGTTCCAGTTATTTTGCATTCCGCCCTCCGTCTTTTCTCCTCTGATCGCAATCGGCTGGCCATCGTTCACGGCCCTACTTGTTGATTGACCGCGCATTTGCACATGCGCGGCGCAGCCGCATCGTATTTGCGATGCAGGAGAGAAATTCCATGAACAAGAGTATGTATGTTCTTCTGTCGGCGGCAATTGCCGCCGGCATGATTTCAGTTGCTGGCGCACAGAGTCTTCCCTTTGCCGACGGAACCGCTGTTCCGGTCAAACTGACCCACTCAATCAACACGGCAAAAGCAAAGGCCGGCGACCTTATCACCGCCAAAACCATGCAGGTTGTCTACACCGCAAACCATGGGAGCGTAGCGCGAGGCTCAGGCTCTGGCAATCTTTGCGCCTGGAGCCTGCGGCATCTACGGCTTCGATCAGGTAGCCATCGCGCAATTGGCAAACTCCGCTGCCGTTCAGTTCACTGCGCGGCAGCACGATATTGCCATGTTTGCGGGAAGCGCATTGCTCTTGCAGGTTGCAGTCGAATCCTCGCCGACAAAAGGCAACTAGCTGAATACATTGTTCCCATAGTCGTTTTGGAAGGGCGGGGCTTTAGCCCATGGGGGAATGTTTATTGCTCGACAAATCCCACAAGCAGGCGTGTTGCACACATCATAATTTTCCAAACAAAAAACATCCGAGGTGTTGTGTGTGTCTCGCATCTTAAATGTGAATAACAATGAAATTTGGGTGCCCCACATCTCGATTTTAAGATGTGGGATTTTGCTGGAAGCGAAATGGATATGCAAGACCAAACGCTCAAACGCCGCTCTAACATGATATTTTCTTTGACACCGTTTGGGTCGCTATGCCGACTTGCTCTAAGACTTCTCGTTACTCATTCGTTGGTGCTATGATTCTGGTTTTCAATGATCCGGGGCGATAATCGTTTACCGGAGACAAAACTGACCGTTCACTCCGCAACTCTAAGCAAACAAGGAGAGATCATGTTCAAAGTCAAAGCCCTTGCCTTCGCAACCCTCGCAGTTGCCCTCTTTTGCTGTGCGCGTGTAGCGCCGGCCCAGATTGCCGTCAACATTGGAGTGGAGCCTGTGTGCCCTTATGGGTACTTCGACTACGCTCCCTATTACTGCGCACCCTACGGTTACTACGGGCCCGATTGGTTTGTCGGCGGGATATTTATTGGAGCCGGCCCCTGGTTCCACGGCCCTGCCCATTTTGCCGGCCATGTTGATAGACGGTTCGATCCTCGTCGCGGTTACAGAGGACCGTTGCCTGTGCATGGGGCAGAGCCCTTCAACCACTTCCAGGGCAACGAGGCGAGGGATGGGAAAGGCCATGTAGCCAAAGCCGATCATGACACCGGCAATGAACACGCCCTCCCCGGATATCGGGGCGGCCACGGCGGCGAGCACCACTAAAAATATTTTCGGAATGAGTGTAGACCGAAGGCAGAATGCCAAGTGGCTTTTTCCTCTAGAAAAAGCCACTTGGCAAACCTCTCCAAAAGTCTACGTACATCCCAAAAACTGTGGGCTTTAGCCCCTGTTCACATTCCTTTTCAGCAAGTCCGTTTCCCCCACAGCGGCTAAGGCCGGGAAATAAATGTCACTTGATCGGCACGACTGAAGTCGTGCCCTGACACTTGTTACCAACTCCCGTTGAGTTTTTACGCAGCCAGTTCAGCCTCTGAAGGAATGCCACTCCCGCAAGCAGAATCACTCTGTTCATTGTAAGCATGGGAAGCAGAGAGTCGGTATGCACTGTTTTCCTTAACGTACCTACTCCTCCACTGCAAAAACCCCGCTTTTCCTTCTTTTCCTAGATTTGCACCCGTCGCGCCGCCCTCTCTTTGCGCTACGCTTAATAACAATGCAAAGCCCCTGCTCCATCTGTAATGGATCGCTGATGGTCGTCGTTGAGTCGCCAAACGGAGACCGCTGTGCCTATCCCTGCCGCTGCCGCGAGCGCAACCGCACGGCACAGCTCATTGAGCGCTCCGGCATCCCCAAACGCTACGAGCACTGCACTCTGGACAGCTACGAAACCACCTTTCGCGGCGCCGATAAGTCGCTCTCCGCAGCCCTCCACACAGGGCGCAAATTCGTCGAGGCCTACCCGGTAGACACCGCAGGCAAAGGACTTCTGCTGACCGGCTCCATCGGCACCGGAAAGACGCATCTTGCTGTCGGCATTATGCTTGCGCTCATGGAAAAGGGAATCTCCTGCAAGTTCTGCGACTACCGCGATCTGCTCAAACAAATCCAGAACAGCTACAACCCACAGGTCGCCATGACCGAGCTTGAAGTCCTCAAACCGGTCTTCGAAGCTGAGGTGCTGGTTCTCGACGAGCTGGGCGCGCAAAAGCCAACCGACTGGGTCTGGGATACCGTCGCGCTCATCCTGAACACTCGCTACAACGACAAGCGCACCACCCTCATCACCACCAACTACCCGGACCAGCCGCCCGGAGGCTACGCCGCCACCGTCGCTCAACGGGCCACCCGCGAAGAGACCCTCGGCGACCGGATTGGCGAACGGATGCGCTCCCGCCTCTCCGAAATGTGCGTGCCGGTTGTGCTCAACAGCGAGGACTTCCGGCAGCACGCCGGACGGGCACGCTTCGGCTGAAAAGTTTGATAACTATTATTGTTTAATAGCTATTATTGTTCGCACCGAGGCAACCCCTCTGAGTGTATCTTTTCTCAAGAAAAATCCACCTTGTACAGAACCGGATAGGGTACACCTTTTGGAGAACCGCCTTAATTATTATTGGTTTCTGCGACCTTATTTGCTGAGATTACGTCTTCCTTTATGAGTGGTGACAAATTGATGCCACCGAAGTTGAGGAGTTTGACCAATGAACAGGAAGCGTTTGCTTGCTATGGCTGCACTGGGTGCAGCCATGAGTCTGGTTGCAACAGCGCAGCAGAATGGCCCCGGAGGTTCGCAGTGGGGACGGCCCGTCTCCGGGCAGATTACCGAGATTGCTGCCGACCACATCACGATCAAAACAGAGAGCGGAGACAGCCTGAAGGTTGTTTATAACGCCAACACCCGCGTGATGCAGCGAACCCCTCCTCCGGCAGGCGAGGCCAGAGGACAGGAACGCCAGCGCGGCGGCGAGCAAATCAAAATCACCGACCTGAAGGTAGGCGATGTGGTCGGCGTGATGGGACAGGCTGATCCTGCGACCAAGGCGATTGGCGCCATGGTGATTGCTCGCATGGATGCTGAATCCATCAAGCGCGCCAAAGAGATGGAAGCCAGCTTCGGCAAGACTTGGCTGGGCGGCAAAGTGACGGCCATCAACGAAACAACGCTGACCCTGAACGGGCCGGATGGCAAGTCGTACAGTTTTGTGGTGGACGAAAACACATCCTTCAGCAAGCGGCGTGATGCAATTACGCTGGCCGACATCAAGGTGGGTGACAACCTGCGCGTGCAGGGCGCTCTGAAGGGCGAGGTGTTTACAGCGACCAAAGTGAGCGATATGGGCGAGATGCAGCCCGGCAATCATCCCGGCGGCGGACAGCCTCCGACGGGTGCTCCCAGGCAGTAGGCTTGAAGCTGGTGGATTTCCGCAAAGGAGGCTCAAGCCCACTTTTCAGTCAGCAGCCAGCGGCACGACTCAAGTCGCGCCCTGACACGTTTTCAGCGCATGGCAACGCTGGTGGAATGCTTCCTCGCGTGAGATTGCCTGATTGGCCGGATGCACAACAAATTCCTGCGAGGCGCGTTCTTATGAATGTGCCCCGCACAAAACGGATATAAACCCCCTGCTCGAAATGAGGAATCGCCGAGTGTTCTGGAAGTCTGCGTTTTTATCTCTTTTACTGGCTGCGAGCGTAGTAGCCAATGCTCAGGCCCCTGCTGCACCCGTGTCGGTTGCTCCTCAGCCTTCCGTCCAAACTCAGGCTCCAGCTCCAGTTCAAACTCCTGCATCGGCAGCAACAGATATCAAAGGCGGAACACTGCACGGTAGCGTGAAGGCCGGCAATATTCCCCTGCCGGGAGTGAGCGTAACGGCAAAAAATACCCTCACCGGAAAGCAATACACCACTGTCACGGACATCAACGGCAATTACACCCTGCTGATTCCCGCAAATGGGCGCTATGTTTTGCGGACGGATCTGGCAGGTTTTGCCTCTGTGACCAAAGAAGCTCTACTGAATGCAACCAGCAGCCGCGACCAGACACTGGCCTTTGACCTGACACTCGGCAGCCGCGCCGAGCAACAGGAACAGGCCGAGAGCACACGCACCGCAACCAGCCAGAAGAGCGGCAAAGGCGCGCAGAGCCTGAGCCTGGCAGGACTGCTGAACGGCAACACGGAGCAGGCAGGCGGAAATACTGCGGAAACGACTTCTGCCTTGCCCTCCGCTGTACAGGGAAGTGATTTGGGGTCGGGAACAGACTCTGTCGCCATTAACGGACAGGCGGGAACGATGAACCCGATGGCCTCGCTCGATATGGATCAACTGCGCAACGCCTTTGATCTGATGCGCGGCGCGGATAATCCCGGCGGGCCGGGCGGTGGATCGGGCGGCAATGGCCCAGGAGGTGAAGGGCCCGGCAGTGGTGGACCCGGCGGCGGTGGCGGAAGATTTGCCGGTGGCGGCGGTGGCAGAGGCGGCGGATTTGGCGGAGGACGCGGCAACTTCCGCAACTTCAAACCGAACCAGCCGCATGGAGCCGTTTACTGGAACGGCAGCAACTCTGCGCTGAATGCACAGCCTTATTCGATTGTCGGGACTCACCAGACATCACCTGCTTACGGCTCCAACCAGTGGGGCGGAACAATTATCGGCGAACCTGAGATTCCAGGACTCTTCAAGCCGACGGGACAGGATACGGTCTTCCTGAACTTTAATGCGACGCGGTCGTCGAGTCCCACGGTTTATAACTGGATCGTTCCAACTCTGGCCGAGCGCAGCGGAATTTTCTCCAGCGGACTGGTTGTATCCAATATCTCGCAGACGGCGCAGAATTTGCTCTGCTACCAATGCATGGGCAACAATCCGATCCACTTTATCCCGCTGCCCACGGATAACAGTGCGACCACGCAGAACTTCTATCGGATTACGACAGCGCAGAGCAACACGACGGTCATCGGCGCGCGCTATATTCACAGCTTTGGGCCAAAGGCTCCGGCAGGGACGAATCTGCCGAGCTTTCTGACGCAGTTCCTGATGAACGGACAACAGAAGTTCCGGCAAAGCGTAAATGCGAACTTCAATTACAACGGGAGCGCCAGCGATTCAGTGAATGCCGTTCCGATTCTGGGCGGGAAAACCAACTCGGAAAATTACTCGCTGCAACTCGGCTACTCGCTCGGATATAAGAAGCTGAATAACAACCTCTCGCTGGCGTGGAACCGCTCGACACCAAAAACCATCAACTATTACACCGGGAATACGGACATCGCCACCGATGTGGGAATCTACAGTACGAGCGGCGTTCCAACCCCAGTCACGTACCTCCCGCAAAATTACGGACTACCGAGCATCACCATTAGCGGATTCAATGGCGGCCTGAGCGAGACGCAACCGAGCACAAGCACGCGACAGACCCTCTCTGCGACGGAAGGACTTAGCTGGATTCACGGCAAGCACAATCTGCGCTTTGGCGGCGATCTTCGCTTTGTGCAGAACAACACCATCGGCGGCGGCAATACCACCGGGAGCCTGACCTTTGACGGCACCTTTACCGGCATTCCGTTTGCGGACTTCCTGCTGGGCCTGCCTCATGCGACAACAATCCAGTCGCTCTACTACAAGGAATATATGCGCCAGCACGTATGGGATATTTATGCGCAGGATGACTGGCGAATTCTGCCGCACGTTACGCTGGACTACGGATTGCGCTATGAGTTCTTCTCGCCGTACTCGGAGATCAACAATCATCTGGCCACGCTGGACTACAACAGCGGATTTACGGCGCTGTCCCAGCTTAAAGCGGGCTACACGGGAACCTATCTGGGCCACCTGCCGGATACGCTTATCTATCCCTTCCATACTGCGCTGGCACCTCGCTTTGGCGTGGCATGGCGCGCAAGCCGGGGTACAGTGGTTCGCGCCGGGTACGGGATCAATTACAACACCGGCCAGTTTGCAACGATTGGAAATACCTTCGCGCATCAGCCGCCGTTTGCAAATGTGCAGGACAATGTGCTGACCGGCATCACAGCACCGCAATGGGCGAATGCATTTCCAACGCCGCAGACACAGGGCAACTACGCAGTAAATCCGCACTACTTCCTGCCGTATGTGCAGGCGTGGAATGCAGACATCCAGCAGACACTGCACTACGGCATCGTGCTGAATGTGGGCTACAACGGGTCGCGCGGAACGCATCTTGATGTCACCTCTGCGCCACGGCCACTTACAACAACACCCATCTTCAACTTTGAAACCTCCGAGGCGTTTTCGGAGTATCACGGGCTGACGGTGAGATTGCGCAAGCGCCTGCAAAAGGGAGTTTCCATGGGCGCGACGTATGTCTGGAGCCACTCGATTGACGATGCCGGATCGGTGGGCGGGACTTCATCGGTGGTCGCGCAGAACTGGCAGGACCTGCGCGCGGAAGAAGGCAATTCCAGCTTTGACCAGCGGCACAAAGTCACCGGCGACTACCTCCTCGAACTTCCCTTTGGACCGGATAAATACTGGCTCAACAGCGGCAACTGGCTCTCGCACGTTGTGAGCGGTCTCTCGGTCTCCGGCAACTTTACCTTTGCAACCGGCACCATGCTGACACCGAGATACAGCGCGTCTCAATCCGATGTTGCCAAAGGAACTGCCGGAACAATGCGGCCTGATCGCGTACCGGGGGTTTCCATTACAGCCGGAGCGCATTCGGCAAAAGAGTGGTTTAATCCGGCGGCCTTTCAGGCTCCGGCTGGGCCTTACGGGACGGCATCGCGCAACTGCATTGCAGGGCCGGGAACGGTGCAGAATAATATGTCGCTCTCGCGGACACAGTCCTTCGGCGGAACTCGCAGCCTTGAAGTGCGCGCGAACATCAATAACGCCTTCAACACCGTGCAGTACGCAGGTGTGAATACGGATTACAGTTCGCAGTACTTAAGCAACAGCACCAACAACACTGTTGGTCAGGTACTCAGCGCAGGCACCATGCGCACCTTCAGCTTTACAGCGCGGTATCGCTTCTAAGACCGGGGAGAGAAATCAAAAATGAAATCCGTTACAAATTCGAGCAACAAAATCGCTCTCCTCGCACTTGCCCTAATGCTTGCGGGCACGGCTCTGTTGCGGGCACAGGGCCCACTGGATGGGCCGGATGGACCACCCCCGCCGCCGGAAGATCGTCCGCCTGCCGGAGCAATACGCGTTTCGACCGAGCTGGTACTGACCAACGTTGTTGTCCGTGACAAAAAGACCGGCGAGCTGGTGAAGGGGCTCACGGCCAAGGACTTCAGGATTTTTGAGAACGGAAAACAGCAGACAATCCATAGCTTCGATTACCAGTCTGTAGAAAAAGCTGCGGCGCTGGATGAAAAGCTGATCAGCGGAAGCGAGAAACTTCTGCTGAACAAAGGCACCGGAGCCGTGGTCACCGGAGACGCGTTGCGCAATCACCGGCTGATTATTCTCTTCTTCGACCTGACCTCAATGCAGCCCGAAGATCTGGACCGCGCGGTGGATTCAGCCAAAAACTTCATCAACAAGCAGATGCAGGCAGCGGATCTGGTGGCCGTGGCATCGCTGGATACCTCGCTGTCGCTGGATCAGGACTTTACAACGGACAAGACAGCGCTCATCCGCGCCGTAGCCAACTACAACGACAGCGACGGCTCCGGCTTTGCTCCGGGAGCAAACTCAACAACCAATCAGGTGGAGGACGCCAGCGGATTTACAGCCGATGAGAGCGAGTTCGGCGACATCAATACAGACCGCGAACTTTTTGCGCTAAAGGAGATTGCACAATCGCTGGATAAGATTCAGGTGAAAAAGTCCCTGCTTTACTTCACCGGCGGAATCACGCGCAATGGGATTGAGAATCAGGCAGCACTGCGGTCGGCCTTGAGCGCGGCAGTCAAAGCGGATATGGCAATTTACTGCGTGGATGCGAGAGGGCTTGAGGCCATCTCGCCACTGGGAAATGCCAGCGTGGGCAGCCTGCGCGGGACCGGCGCCTACAACGGTGGAGCAGCGAGAAATAATTTCGACGCGAACTTCAATTCGCAGGAGACGCTCTCGACGCTCTCGGCGGATACCGGCGGCAAAGCATTCTTCGACAGCAACGACTTCAGCCCCGCCTACACGCAGGTACAGAATGATACCTCCGCCTATTACGTGATTGGCTTCCGCTCGACAAACCCGTTGCGCGATGGGCGCTTCCGCAAGTTGTCCATCCAGGTTAACCGCAGCGACCTGAAGCTTGAATACAGGCCGGGATACTACGCTCCCTCGGACTTTAAACACGCGAAGACAGAAGACCGTCAGCGACAACTCGACGAGCAACTGGCAAGCGAAGACGCAGCGACGGACCTGCCGGTCTATCTGGAGGCGTTCTTCTTCAAGGCGAATGAGACGCACTTTACCGTGCCGGTAAGCCTGATTGTTCCGGGCTCGCAGATTCCCTTTATCAAGGGCGGCGACCGCGACAAAGCGACGCTCGATATTCTGGGAGAGGTTCGCGATCCTCATGGATTTGTACTTGGTTCCGCTCAGCAGACCATCAAGCTGGCATTTGAAGAGGGCCAGCAGGTTCGCCAGAAGAACATTCAATACACAACCAGCTTTACCCTGCTGCCGGGCAAGTACAAATTGAAGTTCGTGGTGAGAGAAAATCAGACCGGGTTAATGGGAAGCTTTGAGGCGACCATTGTATTGCCCGATCTGAAGAAGTCTCCGCTCAAGCTCAGCTCTGTCCTGCTGTCGAGCCAGCGCGTGACAGCGCCGTCGAAGTCCGCAAATAATCCGCTGGTGCGCGGAGATATGGAGTATCTGCCGAACCTGTCGCATGTCGTCCGGCAGGACCAGCATCTCTATCTGCTCTACGAGGTCTATAGTCCGGCGACTGCGGTTGCAGCTACCGATGCGTCCAAGGAGAAGAAACTCCCTGCTGCGGATAAGCCGATTCGCGTGCTCACCAGCATGGAGTTACTGCAAGGCTCGGCCAAAGTCTTTGAGACACCGCTGGTTGTCGCAAAGGTTCGCAATGCCGCAGAACGCGATGCAGTGACCTTTGAGTTCGACCTGCCGCTCGACGGGCTGAAACCGGGTCTCTATACCGGACAGGTGAATGTGATAGACGATGCAGCGGGAAGCTTCAGCTTCCCACGCTTTGCCTTGCTGGTGAAGGCGGCAAAAACTGCTGCGATCCCTGCGCCTATACCGGCTGCGGCTGGAAGCAAGCCTTAAATCATGCCTCAGATGCTGAAGCCCATGCTTCCGTATATAGGGTCAAGTGGCACAACTGAAGTTGTGCCCTGACACTTGTTGCCGTGGATATTGACCGACGCAATTCCACCCATCGTGCTGTATTCCCGCCTCTGTTACAGATAAAATATTTGTATGACCCTTACAGCCGAAGACCGCGCAAAAAAAATCAAGATCATCCTGTTCGACGTAGACGGAGTGCTGACCGATGGCGGCATCTGGATATTTCCCGCTCCGGCAGCTTCGAGCCAGACAACACAGAAGCAGATCGGCGAGAAGGCAGGCATGGGCGGATTTGCGTTTGAATCTTCCACCATGGTCGAGGCCAAAGGATACAACGCACATGACGGCACAGCCGTCTCACTGGCACGTCTGGGCGGGATGAAGCTCGGCTTCATCACAAAACGCATCTCTGAGACCGTGGCGCTGAGGGCGCGCGATCTGAAACTTGAATTCTGCTACATGGGACAATCCTTTAAAATGCAGGCCGTGCGCGAGATCATGGCCAGGGAACAGGTGACGCTGGAAGAGATTGCCTTTGTGGGCGACGACGTGATTGACCTGCCGGTGATGCGCGAATGCGGCTTTGCAGTGGCTGTTGCCAATGCACGCGAGCAGGTAAAAGCCGCTGCGCATTACATCACCCCGAACAGCGGCGGCAAAGGGGCAGGGCGCGATGCCGTCGAGTTCATCCTGAAATCGAAAGGAATTCTTGAAAAGGTCATCGAAGAGTACATAGATGAGCGAAATCCCATCTCTCCGAGCATGGACATCGGCAAAGGCGGGAGCTAAACTTATCGTCGCAAGCCCCGAATAAGAGGGTTTACCCAATCTGAACTACCCATTCCTTTGGCAGCAGATGGGAGAACTTTTCCATCGCTGCAATCTGGTCTTCTGAGATGGCGGTGCCTGTCAGTACCTTTTTCTCTGTGCAGGTTGGAAGATGCTTTGCCATTCCCATTCCCAGAAAGACTGGACGAATATGTTGACGAATCCTCCTCAAAATCTGTCATCGCGCGTATTTTTCTACACAACTGCGCTGTGTTTTCTCTTTTTAACCGGTGCTTCTGCGGCTGCGCAGCAAACGAATCCCGTCATCACACTGGGAGCGCCCATTGTGGTGCAAAACCAGAATGTCAATGTTCAGATACTGGTTTCCAGCCCCAACTTCAGCCCGATGCCGACCGGAGTAGTGAACATTAACTGGGGAGATGGAAGCACTGCAACGCAGGCGACCATCAGCAATACGCGCGCCGATGGATTCCACACCTATACGACGCTGGGCACATACACCCTTCAGGCATATTACGAGGGGGATAGCAATTACAGCGCGGCAACAGCAAGCATTTCCCTTCCCGTGGTGCAGCAGCAGCCGCAATCCATGCTGCTTTTCTTCGGCGACTCGATTGTCGGCGGATATACCGGCGCGTGGCCTATTATGCTCGAAAGCACTCTGGGCGTAAGCGGCTGGGAATTCTCCAACGGGGGATACAGGACTCCGGATGAAGCACCCGCAGTCTATGGAATGTTGCCGGCGAATAACAGTTGGGTATACTCCACGGCTCAGGCCGGGAATATCAGCATGTACATGCTGGGACAAAATGATTCCAATCTGGCAGCTACCCCTGCCGGATTGGCACAGTATCAGTCGGCGTATCTTGCCAGCGCAGTCTGGCTCACCCTTATTGACGGTCAGGGAAAGTACGCCGCACAGGATTCTGGTGTGGCACAAACAGGCAGTTGGGCTGTCAGCGATCAGTTTTCTTCCATCGGACTCAAGAGCACGACAGCAGGCAGCACACTCAAAGCCAGCCTGTCAGGAAATGTCATCTATCTGGGACTGACCTTTACACCCACCACCAACTACACCGTAGACGTAACAATTGATGGCGTAGATGAGGGACAACTTTCGCCGGTCTCGTTCTACACTGGCGCTGGAGCCGGGCATATTGCCGCGCAGGATGGACTCCGCTATCCAGTGGGTGGAAGCATTACTGCAAAGCATAGCGTGCAGATAACATGCACGAATCCCGGCACCAGCGGCTGCTATGTGGATTTTATGGCCGGCAATGGATTGGCGCAGGGCAATCGCACTCCTTACATCTTGCTGGGCACCCCCTACATGACAGGCGGAGATCCGTTACCAATTCTGGATCAGGCTGTACGCACCGTTGTTTCAGAGCTGAGTGGTGATGGGCTCGCAGTGGGCCTGGCGGATATCGGCGGGAACTTTAACGGGATACTCGAAGGAAATTGCCTTGCGGATGGAACGCATCCGAATCAATGCGGGAATAACATTCTGGAAACGATGTGGCTGAGCGGAATGACCTTTTTCGCTACCGAATCGCAACGGATAGACCTGACAACACCGGGCTCCGGAGGCACCGTCACAATGCCAGTCAGCGCAACGCTTGGAACTCCCTTTGTGCCGACCTCGACGGCAAGTTCCGGGTTGCCGGTCAGCTATTCGCTGCTCTCCGGTGCAGCCACTCTTCAAGGCAACACGGTCACGGCACAACACGCAGGACTGGTCAGCGTTCAGGTAACACAGTCGGGAAATTTGCAATGGCAGGCCGCCGCTCCAGCTACATTGCCCATCCAGTTTGCGCCGGCGCCGACTACAACCGGACTGAGCGTAAGCGCGAGCAGTACGCCTTACAACTCTCTGGTACAGATGGCAGCTACCGTTCACTCTGATATCGGCGTGCCTGGCGGCACGGTGAGCTTCTACTCCAATGGAACGCTGCTGGGCAGTGCGAGCCTCGGCTCTGCCGGAGTCGCCTACCTATCCGCGATTCTGCCTTATGGAATAAATTCAGAGACGGCAAGCTATGGCGGGAGCAGCGATTATGTCGAGAGCATCTCTTCAGCAGCAACCGTTCAGGTGTTGGCGCCGCCAGCCTCGGTGGCACTGAGCTTTTCCAATACTGGCAGCAATAATATTCTCCCCGGCTCCAGCACCATGCTTGGGCTGACCATCACGCCAAGCATCGGCTACCAACCGAGCGTGAAGCTGAGCTGCACCAATCTGCCGCAGAATGCCACCTGCTACTTTGCACCTGCAAACGTCAACGGGGCAACCAATGCATCTCCCGGATACAGCGCACTGGTGATTGAAACAGTCCAGGCAACAATCGCATCCGGATCGCAGAGAACAAAAATCTCCGGATACAGCCTTGCAGCACTGCTGCTGGCAGGGATGGCTCTGATACTTCCGCAAAGGAAAAAACTTCGCGGCTTGTCTGTTCTCTTGGGGATGGCCGTGCTGATTGGCAGCCTGTCCGGATGCGCGGTGAACAACGATCCTGCGATGACTCCAGCCGGAACGTACACCCTGAACATTATGGCAACAGCCAGCGATGGCACCACAACCGTAACTGCGACTCTGCCTTATCAACTGACGGTCAACTAATTTTTGTTCCCACTGACAGGTCATTCTGTAGTGCAAGGAAGTACCTATAAGCGCGGGGTGGAGTGCTTGGTTGAGAAAGCATTCCATTCCCTCCGCGACTAAAACCGGATCCGTTATTTGCTCTCTTCGGCGCGGCTGAAGCCGCGCCCTTTCAAAGCGTTCCCAGGAAAGACTTGTTCAGAGATTCCTTAACTCACGACCAGAGTCGTAAAGGGATAAACGTAGGCCATCAGGAAAACAAGGATGCCTACCAGGACTCCCAGCGCAACGCTGTGAAAGAAGACGAAACGAAGGATGTTACCCTCCTGCCCGTAGGTTTGCGTAGCCGTGCTGGCAACAACGATGCTCGGCGCAGCCATCATCTTGGCCATAACGCCCCCAACGGTATTCGCCGAACACATCAGAACCGGCGAGAGATGAATCCGCTGCGCCGTCAGCTTTTGCAGGCTTCCAAAAAGAACGTTGGAAGATGTATCTGAACCGGTCGTCGCGGTTCCCAGCCACCCAATCAGAGTGCCAAAGAAGGGATAGAGAGCACCGGTGCGGGCAAAGGCCAGGCCCATGGTGGCATCGAGTCCGCAATAGCGGGTGATAAAGCCCAGAGCCAGCATCGCAGCAATCGTGACGAAGGTGAATCGGGTACTGAAGAGCGTCTCAGTAAAAGTCTTCAACAACGTTTTAAGGCTGAGTCCCATCAGCAATCCCGCAGTCACGGCTGCAATCAAAATGGCTGTTCCGGTAGCGGTGAGCCAGTTGAAGGTGTAGACAGCAGCCTCTGTTGTCGACGTGAGCACAACCGGCGGAACACGGTGTACAAAGTTGTGCAGGCCGAGGATGGGAATCCTGATCGTGGTATGCGCATCCAGAAATTGTGAAAACTGCGGAATGCCCCAGACAAAAACCATCACAGAGAGAACCAGCCAGGGGAGCCACGCCCGGAAGGTGGCACCAGCACTAATTTCAACCTTCAGTCGCGGCTTGTCGGTGATGTCTTCCCCGCGGGCATTGAGCACGCGCCTTGGCTTCCAGAATCTGAGGAAGACAACGAGCACCACAATCGTAAAGAGACCGGCAGTGATATTCACCAATAACGGGCCGAGGTGAGATGCAACATAATACTGGGTAAACGAGAAGGTGAGACCGGCAACCAGAATCGGCGGCCAGACCTGGATCATGGAACGGAAACCGGCATAGACCCAGATCATCCAGAAAGGCACCAGAATGCAGAAGGGTACCAGAAGGATGGCAACCATCTTAGAGAGCGTCATGGGATCAAGACCGGTGACTGCGCTCAGAGCGGTGACCGGAATGCCAAGCCCGCCAAAGGCCACCGGCGCCGTATCGGCAATCAGCGCAAGACCTGCGGCATGAAGCGGCTTGAAGCCGAGGCTGATAAGAATGGCTCCGCAGACGGCAACCGGAGTCCCAAAGCCAGCAGCGCCTTCAAGAAATCCACCCAGAGCAAAGGCTATGAGCAGGAGTTGCAGACGGCCATCGTCGGTGATGTTGGTCAGGCTCTTCTGGAGTCCGTCAAAATGTCCCGCCTTAACTGTGAGTTTGTAAAGGAAGATGACGGGGAGAATGATCCAGCAGATGGGAAAGAGTCCGTAACCCGCACCATAGACGGAGGTGGTAAGGGCCAGCCTGAGCGGCATGTGGAAGAGCAGAACGGCAATCGTGATGGCCGTGAGGAGCCCAACGGAGGCCGCAATATGAGCAGGAATGCGGAAGATGGCCATTGTGCTTAACAGCACAATCAGCGGCAGCGCGGCACAAAAGGTCGAGAGCAACCAGTGCCCGGTGGGGTCGTAGCTCTGCGACCAGCTTCCCTGAGCGGGATTGGTGCTGAAAAGCCAGAGTGCGCCGAGCAAAAAAATCAGAATCCCACACAAAGTGGGAAGAATGGACACGAAGGTCTGCTTGGGGGGCGCAGGGGCGCTGCCCTGTTTTGGAGTCGTTACAGTTTCCATTGGAACCTCGCAGAAAAGGATACAAGAATCTGCTCGGAGATGACATCCGGCTGAAATTAAAAACGCACAGACAGAGGATTCTCCGCATGTGCGTATGTGCTGCTGAATCTGTCTGCTTTTTCCGGAGGTTTACTTATCAGGTTATAGAAAGGATAAAAAGGATTGGTGGACCTGATCGGGATCGAACCGATGACCTCTTCCATGCCATGGAAGCGCGCTCCCAGCTGCGCCACAGGCCCACACAAGTATTCATTTTCCTTTAAATGGGAGGGCGAGTCAAATCGCTGATTTTTCGACGATGTCCTGATTTCGCTTCAGGCACTCCCTTAAGGCTTACCCCAGCAGCGGCAACTGTTCCGAAGGCTCATCCCCTTCCGGATGGAAGCATCCCCGACAGCGCGCTTCGTAGAGCCCGGCAGCACCCACCACCACAAGCGACTGATCCGAACCGAGCCGCTGCGTATGAATGGCCGGCGCGCCGCACTTCATGCAGACGGCGGAGAGCTTGAGCACTTCATCGGCCACAGCCAGCAAATCCGGCACTGGCACAAAAGGATCTCCGGCAAAGGTAGTGTCGAGCCCTGCAATCACCACACGCTTGCCCAGATGCACCAGATGCAGGCAATAGCCGACCAACTCCGGCGAGAAGAACTGCGACTCGTCTATGCCGATTACGTCTACTTTGTCGAGTTCCGGCTCCAGCGTAGCGCGCAGCGCTTCCAGATTGGCGACGGTGCGCGCCTCCATTGTCTGCGAGCTATGCGAGGCTATGGCGGTGCGGTGATAGCGCAGGTCAATATCCGGCTTAAAGCAGACAACGCGCAGGCGGGCAATGCGCGCGCGCTTGAGACGACGAATCAACTCTTCGCTTTTGCCGGAAAACATGGGGCCGGTAATAACTTCCAGCCGTCCGATATGGTGAGTGTGGATATCAGGATTGGTAGGCATCTTCTGTTCGCAACAGTGTACTCGGTCAGGCTGTGGGAATGCAGGTACGGAATTTATGTACAGGAAGAACCAAACGGATCCGATTGTTCTTCGCTGTATTACGAAAGGAACTCAAAAGGAGTCACCGAAGTAAGAAGGTCAGAAGTGGTACAGAAGTGGACACCCGCATTCTGCGGCCCGGCAACAGCGCAAACCATCCACCCACAGTTGCATCTCTCTGCTAAACTCGCGGGTTCCAGCGGAATAGCACTTCGACAAACATGCGATTTGCGACCATCGCCAGACCTGTTTCGCAGGGGATTGAGAGCAAAGAAATCGAGAGATCCCAAATTGGATAAGCCAAGATCGTAAGAAAATAAAGCCCATCAGATCAATAGGTTGGAATCATTTTTGGTCGAATTGGTATGTAGAATGGCTACAGAAGTGTAAACATGTCGGACCACTTCAGCTACACTGGTTTCGTTGAGTTTTTTGACCGAGGTGGCGCCGTTCTAGACCAGCTTCAAGCTACGGAACATAAAAAGAACCTGTTGCCATTTCTCGGCATGGTCTGCGGGGTTGGTGTCTCCAGCATCTACCTGAATCAGCCCCTGCTGCTTGAGATCAGCAAGACCTTTCATGCCAGTCAGCGGGATGCCGGCTATGTAGCTGTGGCTACGCAGGTTGGTTATGCTCTGGGACTCTTCTTTTTTGTTCCTCTCGGCGATGTGGTTGAGCGCCGCCGACTGATTTCATGGATGTTTACAGGCGTTACTCTGGCCATGATTCTTTCCTGGCTTGCTCCAACGCTGACAATTCTGATTCTTGCCAGTTGCATTCTTGGTTTGACGGCCTCCGTAACGCATGTTGCGCTTCCCATTGCCCCTGATCTGGCCGAAGAGGGCCAGCACGGACGCGCTATCGGCATTGTAATGACTGGCCTGCTGGTGGGAATCCTGTTGGCACGCGCCTTCTCTGGCGGCATTGCAAGCTGGCTGGGATGGCGCACGGTCTTTGCCATTGCGGCTGTAGTAAATGCAGCCTTTGTTGTGCTGTTGCGGATTGAGTTGCCGGAGTTACAACCAGCCAACAAAATTCGCTATGGCGCGGCACTGCGATCCCTTTGGACGCTCTTCTGGCAACAGGGAGTGTTGCGCGAGGCATCCGTGCAAAGCGCTCTGCTCTTTGGCTCCTTCATCGGCTTCTGGACCATGCTGACCTTTCTGCTGGGAACTCCGCACTTCAATCTGGGAAGCGGGATTGCAGGCCTCTTTGGCGTCATTGGAGTTGTCGGAGCCATGGTGGCACCTCTGGCCGGACGATGGAGCGACAGATTCGGCTCGCGCTGTGTTATCTCGCTGGCGTTTGGTTTGATTGCGCTGGCATGGATCATTCTCTGGAGCGGGCAGTGGTACTTCTGGGCGCTGATCCTTGGCTGCATCGTGCTCGATGCCGGCGCGCAGTTCAATCAGATTGCCAACCAGACGCGCATTTTCAAGCTGCTTTCCGGTGCCAGTAGCCGCATCAACACCATCTACATGACCAGCTATTTTGGAGGTGCGGCCATTGGTTCCTATCTGGCGAACCTCGGCTGGACGCACTTCCAGTGGAATGGTGTAGTTGGCGCCGGGTTTGTATTCCTGCTCGCAGCCGCACTCGTACACATCCTGGGCGGAATGCATAAATCCGCCTCGGAGAATCTCGTCGAGGGCTAAATCACACGGTCAGAACTAAGGCATTCCGCAAGAATCACCGTAACCCAAGTAAACTAATCCCTATGCAGATTCTTTACGGCGTTCACCCGGTGGAAGAGGCGCTTCGCGCCGGGAAGAGACGCTTTGATCACGTTTGTTTTTCTAAAGAGCGTCAGGACCAGCGTCTGGACAGGATTGTTGCGCTCTGTCGCGATGCCGGAGTTCGTGTTCGCACTGCTCCCAAAGATCATCTGACACTTCTGGCCAAGACGGAAGCTCATCAGGGAGTGGTTGCAGTGGTTCGCCCGCAGGAGTCTTACACGCTGGAGGATTTGCTTGGCACCGGCTCAACTCCTCGCGCCGAGGATGCGCCGCCCTTCTTTTTGCTTGCGCTTGATGGTGTTGAAGACCCGCAGAATCTTGGGGCGCTGCTCCGTACAGCCGATGGCGCCGGAGTGGATGGGGTTGTGCTCACCGAGCGTCGCGCTGCGCCGCTGAGTCCCGTAGCAATCAAGGCCTCAGCGGGAGCTGCCGAGCACATCCGCATTGTGCGCGTGGTGAATCTGGTTCGCGCGCTGGAGCAGTTGAAGGAGGCCGGAGTCTGGGTGATCGGCCTCGATGAACGCGGAACCCAGTTCTACGACGAATATGATTTCAGCGGCCCGACCGTACTGGTTCTGGGACGCGAGGGTGAAGGACTGCACGATCTGGTTCGCAGGAATTGTGACCACCTGCTGCGCATTCCCATGATGGGTGGTGTCTCATCGCTGAACGTCTCTGCCGCCGGAGCCGTAGTGCTTTACGAGGCCGCTCGGCAAAGGCGCAAGGGAGACAAACCGGTTGAAGTTCTACAAAAACCTGTCGCAAAAAAGGTCAGGAAGGGACTCGGATCATGACGCTACTCAGGCGAGTCATTTCTATTTCACGATGGATGATTGTCGGTTCGGTATTTTTTGTTGCTGTTCAGGTCTGCTCCGCACAGACTTCTACCGGGTCGCAGCCCTCGTTCTCGTCTGGGAGCCTGCGCGAGACCGCCGCACATGCTTCCGGCGGCAAGCAGGCAACAGCACCCGTTGACCCTTTGCAAAGCACTCCAACTCTGGGGCCGGAAAAAAAGAGTATCACCGCTCCAACAAAGGTTGCTCTGCCTCCGCCGGTAAAAAACGGGGCCAGCGATGCCGAGCGCAACTCCATTACATACACAGCCTACGATCTCGACATTCATGTGCGTCCTGCCGAGCAGGCGATTGCGGTTCGCGGTCTGGTGAGCATTCGCAACACCGGCAGCACTGCGTTGCAGCGGTTGCCGATTCAGATTTCTTCTGCGCTTACCTGGGAATCGGCGCGAATTCACGGGCAGGACCTGGCCTTTGGCGTGGCTCTGATTAACACCGATGCCGACCACACCGGTCAGATGAAAGAGGCTTTGCTGCCGCTCTCAATGCCTCTTGCGCCTGGTGCAGAGTTGCAGGTTGACCTGACGTACAGCGGCGACATTTTGCAGACCGCCAAACGTCTTGAAGCCATCGGCACCGATTCCGCAACGGCTCTGCTAACGGACTGGGACCGCATCAGCGACGACTTTACCGGTCTGCGCGGATATGGGAATGTGCTCTGGTATCCGGTGACGACGCTGCCTGCCATGCTTGGTGACAAGGCCGTTCTCTTTGAGCAGATCGGCGCGCAAAAGCAGATGCTTTCCACGGCTACTTTTCGTGCGCATCTCACCATTGAAGCGGCAGGCGTACAGCCGACCTTTGCAGCTATCAACGGCCAGCCGCTGGTGTTGACGATGGCCACGGCGCAGCAGCGCGGATTGCCCGGCATCTGGCAGGCAGAGTTGCCTGATGGTCCGATTGGCTTTCAGGTTCCCAACCTTTTTGTTGCCACGCGCCAGAGTCAGACCGCTGCGGGTTCGCCGGTTGTGTTGTACCTGCGTCCGGACAATCTTGCCGGCGCCTCCAGTTACATCCTTGCCGCGGGACAGGTTTTCCCGATGGTGCAGCAGTGGCTCGGACCGCATCCTGCGGCGCGGCTCTCGATTCTTGACCTGCCGGAGCCGAATGACGCGCCCTTCGAAGCCGGTTCCCTGCTGGCAACCCCTGTTCAGGACGCAAGCAGCGAGCAGTTGACTGCTGCCATGGCGCACACGCTCACTCATGCCTGTTTCCGCTCCAACCGCGCATGGCTGGAGGAGGGTGTCGCGCACTTTATCGGCAGTTTGTGGATGGAGAAGTCGCGAGGCCGCGATGCGGTTCTGCGCTCCTTTGAGCCGGGTCGCCAGGCTCTGGCACTGGCCGAGCCGGGTTCGCCCGCAGATGGCCCCGGACACCCCCTGATTACGGCGACCATGCCCACCTTCTATCGCAACAAGGCCGGCTTTGTGCTCTGGATGCTGCGCGGCATAACCGGTGATGCGCAGCTTGCCGCCGCGCTCACCAGTTATCGCCCGGAGATGGATACGCGTCCCGATTACTTTGAGGAATTGCTTGGCCAATCCGGAAGGCGCAAGGAACTTTCATGGTTCTTCAAGGATTGGGTCTACAACGATCCCGGATTGCCGGAGCTGAATATCTCCGGAGTTTATCCGCGAGAGACATCGCTGGCGGGTTCCTATCTGGTTGCGGTGACGATTGAGAATTCAGGTTGGGCTGCTGCCGAGGTTCCCATCACACTGCGCACGCCGCAGACCTCCATCACCACGCGGCTGGTGATTCCGGCGCATGGACAGGCAGTACAGCGCACCGTGATTCAAGGCAAGCCGGATGAGGTTCATGTGAATGATGGCACGGTGCCGGAGACGCTTGCTACGGAACACGTCAAAGCGATTGATTACACCGCTGCGCAGCCGCTCGGCAAGTAAAGATTAAGGCCTGGCAACCTTGAGATCGGCAACCGTTTTGGGCCACAGCATAATGCTGCCCTGAACGGATTGTTTATGCGGCCCGACCATGCTGGATGGAATACGCAACTGGTTGCCGGAGAGCGAACCGCTTCCCTTCCAGTGGTCAAAGCGGGTCAGGCTCTTCTCATCCAGCTTGAAGCGCCCTTTGCTCCAATCCCAATCAAAAATTCCGGTCGCTGAACCGGTCAGTTGATCATCTGCGAACCCGCTGGCATTCCCCTTGACCGTCAGATTTGCATATCCCTCCGGCGCAAAAGGCAACTGCACCCCGGCACCAAACAGGCCCGCCAACTCGCTTCCCCTGATGCGCTTCAGATCGAGGTCCAGCGCGTACTCCGGCTTGCCGGAGATGGCATCGAGCGTCAGGCTTCCTGCAAACTTCCCGCCCAGCGCATCGCCCTGCAATTTCTCCAGAGTGAGCGCGCGTCCTGCAAAGCTTGCATCGGCTACAACATTCTTCGCCGTGAATTTTTCGAGGGTAAGGGTTGCTATCTTCACCGAGCCCGTCATCGCAGGCCATGCCGGTGCAGCGGGAGTTCTTTCAATCTTGTCCAGCAGTTCGCTCAACAGCGTCTCCGGCTTGGTCGCGCCCAGCAGAGTGCGTTGCAGATTGCTCAGGTCCAGCCTGTCGAATGTCAGATCGAAGCTCGGCCTGCAATCTGCCTCACTGCACGCAAGAGACAGATGCACAGAGCCCTTCGGGGTTATCGGGGCGACCGTGCCAAAGCGCACAGCATTGTCAGCCCAGTTCCAGTCCACCGAATCCGGCTGAAACAGAACGGCCAGATCATCTATCTCAACCGGAACAGCAAGAAACGGCTCCGAGAGCTTTGTCTTGTGCAAATGAAGCTTCCCGACGACGGTGTCTTTCGGTTCAGCATCCGCTTCTGTCCGGGGAACCCACATCCCGGCAGCGGTCAGGTCTACCTCGGCGCTCCCGCCTGAGAGCGGCAGGTCAAGCGAGCGGGGAGTAATTTGCAGCGCACGGGCATCGTTGAGCAAAGCATCAATTCCCGCACTGCCATTGAGCGTCAGTTGATAGCCCTGCGTATCCACCATCGCGCTCATCCACAACGGCGCAGCATTGCCCAACAGAACGCTGACCGGGTCCAGCACCAGCGATTCGTGCGCAGTCGGAGCGTCCTGACTACGGCTGTGCTTGCGTACCGGCTCTGCAACCGGGGAATGGAAGCGCAGCGCAGGCAGAACAAGCGGAGCAGCCAACCCATCGCCGCTGAGCCGGAGGCCCTCGGCCACAATCTCGCCGGTCAGCGCACTCTCATTGGCATCCGCAGGCTGCGCATAGTGCAACTGGCCGTTCAGCAGACCCTCGGCCTTGAGGTTGGGGGCAAATTCAGAGCGCAGCGTTCGCAGCAGGTCAAGCGGTGCCTGTGCCGGAACCTGCTCCACCTTCAGCGATAAATTCGGCGTACCTGCTCCGCTCTGGAGCGGATAACTGCCTTCGAGGCGAATGTGTCCCTTGCCGATGGGACTGTCGCAGAGGGTGCTGGTCAGCAGATGATCCGGCCGCTCGTAGGTTGCATCGCAAACGGCGTCAAAGTCCAGTGGCTGGCCGGTATCGAGGCCCTCGCGGCGAACCTCCTGCGCGCGCAACCGCGTATGCATCTGCACCTGAGTGGCTGTGCCTTTGAACTCGGCTTCGGCCCTCAGGTCACCGCGCCATCCGGCATCACGACCCAACAGAATGCGTGTAAGCTGTCCAAGCTGTGCGCCGCTCCACTCGCCTTTGAGCGAGAAAGGAAGTTGCAGCAGATTGGCAGCGGCAGGCTTGCCGTCGCCCACGCTTCCTTCCAGTCGAATCTCACCCGTATCCGCCGGCACAACCGGCACGTCGGTGCGGATCGGCTGGCCGCGCAGCCGGAAGCGCCAGATGCCGGGTTTTTCCAGCCAGAGCGTTGCTTCTGCATCGGTCAGCGAGAAAGGAAGCTTGTCCACGCCCAACTTCAGGTTGATGCGGGTGTTTGTCATCACCACATAGGGCAGGCGGGGCGGCGTAACCTCTGCCAGCGGCGAAGAGGCCGGCAGTCCGGAGACAAGTCCGCTGGCGTGCTGCCTTGCATTTTGCCGTTGCAGAAGGCTCGCCAGATTCCACTCTTCATTTTCGTTGCGGGTAAGGTTGACGCTGGCCTCATCCATGCTGATGCGCGAAATCTCAAGCCGTTCATGCCAGAGCGAGGCCGGGCTTACGCTGGCCAGAACCGTTTGCGCACGCAAGGAAGGCTCATTGCCGAAGTTCGGGTCTTCCTCCACCTGAAAATTTTCGATGACAAAGCCGGGACGCGGCAGCAGGCGGAGCTTGACCGAAGAGAAGTGAATCGTCCGGCCAAGGCTTGCCCCTATCTCAACCGCAATGCGTTGCTTGTAGCGATTGATGTTGACCAGCGGCGGCAGCAGCAGCGCGGCCAGCGCGAGGACACCAAGAGCCAGCGCCCAGCGGAGTTTCCAGTTCTTGCGGGTTCCTGCGGCTTCGCTCATGGTTAACGAACCAGATGTAAGGTGCGGCTCCAGCGGGTATCTCCAAAAAAGTGCAGCAGAATATGACCGAGGTAGCCGATTCGCTCTCCCGCTGTGGTCTTGTACTGCTGATCTTCGGATGTGACAAAGGACCAATAGACGAGCAGTGGGCGTCCCACCACATTTTCTTTGGGAACAAAGCCCCAGTAGCGGCTATCCAGGCTGGCCGAACGGTTATCGCCCATCATGAAGTAGGAGTCCGGCGGAACCACCAGATCACCATCCACTACGTGATTCGGCATATCTACCAGCCATGTTTCCGTGACATTGCCGCTGAACTCCGGTCGCACGCGCGGAAAATTATCGCGATATTGATCTTGTCCGACGGGAGAGCTGCCGCTGTTCGGGCTGGGGTCTTCGCGCAGGGCATGGGGCTCGCTGACGGCAACGCCATTGCGATAAAGCACGCCATCCACCAGATGCAGCCTGTCGCCAGGTACGCCAATGACACGTTTCACCAGAAACATATCCGGCTCGCCCGGCTTCAGGAAGACGACGATATCGCCATGCTCGACGGGACGATAGTGAACCAGCGGCATCCACCTGCAGGCCGGGGCCAGCGTGATGCGGTCCACAATCACATGGTCGCCAACCAGCAGAGTATTCAGCATGGAACCGGAGGGAATCTCAAAATTCTGCGCCAGAAAGGTGAGGATAAACAACGCCAGCACCAGCACCGAGCAGATGGAGGCAAAGCCCTCAAGCGGAGTTTCCTCGACTGGATTGGCCGCAGCCTTCGGATTTTCGTTCGTGGCGCTCTCGGTGGCCGCGGTGTTCTGGTTTTTTTCTGCCGGCATCTTGTTAGCTAGCTTTCCGTGCAAAATCTAGTGCACCAGCAGGAAAAACCGCTCTGCGCGAACTGCTGCCGCATGGCTGGAATTTCTGCCGCCTTTATTGCTGAGTCTATCATCCGAAGGGTCATCCACTGAATCGCCCTGCCGCAGCGAGAGGTACACAATCAGCGGTCTGGCGACGATGGATTTGCGGTCCACCAGCCCCCAGAAGCGGCTGTCACGGCTGCGATTGCGGTTATCGCCCATGACAAAATACTTGCCATCGGGAATAATCAGCTCTCCATTGCTGCTCAAATGCTGCAACTGGTTCCACCAGCGGGGATCTACGGCCGGCCCCGGATACTCCTTCGCCGGAAAACCTGCCGGGAAGGGATCGTCTGTATCGGGCTGGTCGTAATGGTAGGGCTCGTGCAGCATGTCGCCATTGATGTAGACATCACTGTCCTGAATCTGAAGATGATCGCCCGGTAGCCCGATGACGCGCTTCACCATGTAGTCTCCCTGCTTCAGCGGCGAGCGAAAAACGACCACATCTCCGCGATGAACGTTGCCATACGGAAGCAGGTATCTCCATAAACCGGCAGGGGAGTAAACGACGCGATCCACCAGAACAAAATCGCCGGGTAGCAGGCTCTGCTCCATGCTTTCAGAGGGAATCATCAGCGGCTGGGCTATAAATCCAACCACAAATACGGCAATCACCACCAGCCGCAACAGGCCAGCGGCTGCTTCAAGCAATGCTGTAAAGGAACGGCGGCGAGGAGCAAGTCTCGCAACCGTTTCCAGCGTGGATTCCGTTGCTGCGATATCGCTCATGGATGATCCACGCCTCGGTTTTCCACGGCTGCACTTCTTTTCAACGAGAGCAGCGCGCGACGCGCGGCCTCCTGCTCGGCACGTTTTTTTGTGGGACCGATACCGCGCGCCAGCAGCTTTTGAGTCTCGCCGGGGGAAGTGCGCAGGCGCACTTCAATCAGAAAACGCTTCTTGTGATCCGGCCCGCTCTCAGCCTTCACCGTATAGACAGGAGTGCTGTGGAAATGCGCCTGCAGCGCCTCCTGTAACGCAGATTTTGGATCATCGAGCCGCGCCGCTTTGCCCGCTGGTCCGCGCAGATTCTCTAGTTGCGGCCTCAGCACGGTGCGCTCCACAAAGCTGCGCGTCGCTTCCTGACCGGCATCAAGATAAAACGCTCCGGTCACAGCCTCAAAACCATTGGCAAGCAGCGTCGGATTCCTGCGTCCGCCGTTGCGTTCTTCACTCTTTCCCAGTCGCAGATGTTCGCTGAGGCCGATCCCTGCACCGACCAGTCCAAGATTGCGGCGGCTCACCAGATGCGCGCGCATCCGTGTCAACTCGCCCTCGTCGCTGTCGGGGAAGTTCGCGTAGAGCCACTCGGTGACCAGCAAGCCGACCACGGCATCGCCAAGGAACTCCATCTGCTCATTGTCAGCGCTGTCTGGGTCGCGGCTGGGCCGGTTGTGCTGACCGGATTCAAAGGCACGCGAGCGATGCGTCAGTGCCCGACGCAACAGAGTCGGGTCATGAAAGGTATGGCCAAGCACCTGCTCCAGCGCGGAGAGATTTTCCTTCTCGTCGCTGTGCTTGCGAATTTTTACATCCTCGCCGGTACTTTTTTCTTTTGCCATTTCTGTATGATTCACCTCCCGGCTCACAATTGCGAACCGGAAGCCATCCCCGAATCTTTGACCGAAAGCTTCTTCACCACTGGCCTAAAACTGTTTTGAAAGGGCGCGGCTTTAGCTGTGCCGCTTAACGGGTAAATAAATTGCTGGGCTTTAGCCCCGGAGGAAATGTGTTTTCAATAGCTTACATTCCCTCGGAGGCTAAAGCCGGATTTGTTTCTCGTGCATCTTAAAGCCCCGCTCCTTCAAAACAACGACTTCTTCCGCAGCCTGTTTCGCTCCCAGGGAAATGCTATTCCCGTCTACTGCCAATCAGAAAATATCCTGATTATGGATTTGTTTTTGGTGCAGCGGATTTCTCTGCCGGAGTCGCAGCATCCTCCTGATCAGCATCGCAACTGTGCCCCTTGACCGCAAAGGGCTCCTTCAATCCTCGCTGGACGGCAAGCAGCGTATCCTGCTGGCCGTCGCGGTTGATGAATGCCTTCTGATACTCGGTGACAGCCTCATCGCGCTTACAGCTCAGGTCGAGCATTCGTCCCAGATAGATGTGTGACCATGCCAGCAGCCGCGGCTCGGCACTCTCTGTCAGCGTCTGCTGGAAGGCTGTTTCGGCCTCCTGTGCCTTGCCGCTCTTCACCATCGCCATGGCAAGAATGTAGTGGGCGCGTCCGGGGTCGGCAATGTGATTGGCAATTGCCTTCTGAGCCAGCTCGGCGGCTGCGGCTGCGTCACCCTCCGCCAGCTTGCTCTCGGCCAGGTCCAGTCCGCTCAGATGCGCTCTTGCGTGCTCGAATACATCCGAGTCCCCAACAGGAAGAAAATCAATATCCCGTGCGCGATGCGTCTCCTGCTCCACGTCCATGCCGTAGACCATCTCGCCGATGACCTCTTTCAAACCATCCGGTTCCTTCTCAAACTGGATCAGCTTCTGATAAAAGTACCCAACCAGAACGTAGCCCTCGCGCATCTGCTGCTGAACCGCCTGTTGCCGGATGCTGTCAACCTTGTGCTGGTAGGCGCTGCGCTCTGCTTCAACCCTGACCAGATCCTCTCGCAAAACCTTCGCTGGCATCTTGAAAACAGGAACCCCGGTGTCCATGGTCCGCGTCTCAACGGCTTTGATGAGGCACTCGATGGTGAGCGAAACAATATCCGAGCGGTAGAGGAAGTCCAGCGGGGCATCGCGTACCGTCTTCAGAATAGGCAGCATCCTGTCCATTGAATTGGCGCGGGAGTAGAGCAGAGGCTCAATCAGATAGTGCAGATACGTGTGCCGAACATCCTTCATCAGAATGCCGTTCTTCGACGGCGAGGTCACAATCACATAATCGGTGCCGTAGACGCGCGCGTTGATGGAGTGCGGAGAGAGCAGCGGCTCCAGAACCACCACAAAGCGACGGCCATCATAGGTGCTGGCCGGCATCTTGAGATAGGCATTTGTATTGACGATCATCGTCGAAAGCGCATCGTGAATGCTCTCGGACATCTCGTCGTAGCGATGTTTGTTGCCCAGCCAGAGACTGTGCAGATTGACCTCTGCGGCAAAATCCCTCAGCAGCGGTAATACCTCAACCACCTGCGTGGCATCGGGAGGCATGGCCGTCAGTTCTGCGCTTGGTTCCATCTCCGGCGGCGGTGTCAGATACAGAGCCAGCGATATATATTGCGCCAGATCGCGGCTTGGCGTAGTAAGGCGATGCAAAATGACAAATTTGCAGAGATTGTCGCGGCTGCTGCGCGCTTTTTCTGACGTGGCCAGCGTCTGGTTCATGCTCGCGCGAATTTCCGAGCGAAGAATGTCAGACTCCTCCAGACCCACATCGTAGCCGCAGGCATTCAATCCGGCAGCTACAGTAAAGATGGCTTCACTGGATTGCAGGCTGATGACCGGGCCAGCCGGGTCAATCACCGATGGCCGCTTGGTGACAAAGGGCGAAACCGTCGGGCTTGAACTGGAATTTTGCGAGGAGCTGTATGCGCCGAACTTCCCGTTGGTTGGCAAAGAGATGGCGGGCGACTGCGCAGGGCCTTCCGGAATGCCTGTAGCGCTGGAACTGCTGCTGGAGCTTTGTGCCGGTGCGGCAGTGGCATAAGCCACAGGGCCAACTACAAGCAGGGCTGCAAGGAGGGCGAGAGTCAAAGATTGGCGAGGGCTGGCCATGACTCCAGTTTATGCTGCCGGAGCTTTTCCTGCGCGATTCAACTCAACCCTTGACCGCAACCCCGGCAAAGGAGAGGATGACCACTCCCCGAACCGGCTCGCCAAAGCGGCGAGCAGGCTCGAACAGGCTCAACAGCATCAGGCTTTCCAGCTTCGATTTGGCCTCGGAGTCCAGCGTGCCGCTCAGAATACGATAGTCGTAGACGCGGCCCGAGGCATTCACCATCGCCATGATGACCAGCGGATCCTCGGCAGCACCAAAGCGGCTCTCATCGCTGCCCGCAGAGGCATAGAGAAAGTGCGGCGGCGTCGCCATTCCCAGCGGTTCATCCTGTGCAGAAAGCTTCTGCGGATGGGTGAACATTCCCACGGCAAGCCCGACCGTACCCAGCAGGAGCAGCGTGCTGGCCAGACCAGCCGAGGCCTGAAGCAGCAGCGGGGCCAGCGTGTTTTCCCATGCCAGCTTGACTCTTTCCATGCGCGGCTCTCTGGCGCGGGCCAGTTCATGCGAGAGCGCAACCCGCAGCCGCAGTCCCAGATCGGCGGGCATCGGGCGCGGTTCCAGTTGCGCCAGTACAGCCTGCGTCTCGCGCAGGGAGTCGAACTCCGAGCGGCAGTTGCTACATCGCTCGATGTGTTGTGCGACCTTCTGCATCTGAAGGCCCGTGAGAGCGCCATCCAGATAATCGTTGATATGTTCGTTGACCCATATGCAGGAGTTCATCATGCTGCCCCCTGTCTGACCGTGCTGACAAGAATGTTGGTTTCACTCCGGAGAGTTCTGTCCTGCTGTTTTGCCGGTACAGCGTATGTAACCAGTACCTGTTTCAGGCATTGGCGGCCACGCACAATTCTGGATTTGATGGTGCCCATGGCGCTGCCGGTAATTTCGACAATCTCCTCATACGCAAAGCCCTCGATATCGCGCAGGATCAATGCTGTGCGGAAGGGTTCCGGCACCAGCAGCAGCGCGGCCTCAACCCGTTCGCGAATCTCGGCACTCTCTGCCTGTTCATAGGGAGAACAGGACTGGTCTACCAGCGTATCCTTCAGGCGCAGTTCGTTGGATTCGCAGTTGACCGGCGTTTCCATGGGAATTTCGCGGCTTTGATGGCGACACCACCAGCGGCGGCTGTTGGACAGCTCATGCAGTGCGATGCGGTATATCCATGTGCGCAGGCTGGCTTCGCCGTGAAAGCTGTGTATCCCTCGGAAGACCTTGAGGAAGACCTCCTGCGTCAGATCGGCGGCGTCGGCTTGATTTTGAACCGTTCGGGAGAGCAGGGAGTAAATGGGCTGTTGATACTGCGCAATCAGCCCAGCGTAGGCAAGCTCCGACCCGGCCTTGAGTTCCTTAACCCAGGCGGCTTCTTCGGATTGCGCTGCGAACGCGCCAACTATCCCCATGGCTACTCCGGCAGACATTGGTCCAACCTCCCTAGAATACGCCTGTTTTCGCCTAAAATCGCGCCTGTCTGGTTAGACACCGCCGGAGGGGCAAATTGTTCCCGGCGAGGGGAAAATAGTGGTGTCGTGCCCCTGCACCACTCCCGTTAACCTTTGTCTGCCTGCAAAGTGCGAAGATAATAGTCAGGGTTCCACTACCAAATCCCCCGATCGGTAAGAGGATCATGCTGAAAGCTGTCTCCACCCACATTCTGCTCGACCAGCGCCTGCACCCCGGCATGCTGGACATGATCGCCCGCACCGGCGCCGAGGCCGTTGAGGTCTTTGCAGCGCGCAATCACTTTGACTACACCAGCCACGAACACATCAAGGAACTTGCCGGGTGGTTCGCTACAAATCCCGTCAAGCTCTTCTCCCTGCACGCGCCCCTCTACTTTGGAACCGATCTGGGTCGCAGCGGAGGTCCGCAGGTGAATCTGCTGCACCCGGAAAAATCCCTGCGCATTGATTCCATGGACGAGATCAAGCGTGCCATCGAAGTGGCCGAGGCTCTGCCCTTTCAGAAGCTTATCGTTCATCTGGGCGAGCGCACCGACACCTGGAATCCTCGTGCGCTGGAGTACTCCATGACCGCGCTCGAACACCTGCAGGCCTTTGCGCGCCCGCTCGGCGTGGGACTGCTGGTCGAGAATCTGGTCAACGAACCTGCCCAGCCCCAGAATCTGCTGGAGACACTCAACGTCGGCCACTTCAAGAGCGTTGGAGTCTGTCTGGATACCGGACATGCACACCTCGGCGAGGGCCTTCCGGCAGCCATCTCCATCCTGCGCGACCACATTGAATCCGTACACATCCACGACAATAACGGCAACCGCGACGAACATCTGTGGCCGGGTGACGGCACCATTGATTGGGCAACTACCCTGGCGGAGCTGAAGAACTGTCCCCGGAATCCCACAGCCGTCCTCGAAATCCACCATTCTCTCGAAAGCACGCCAGAGGCCATTGCGGCTAAACTAACTGAGACATTTATGCATCTGGGCCTGTAGTCCCCACTCGCCCTGCAAAGAAAGTGAATACAAATGGCTGATAGCCCTGCAACTCCTTCTGTGCCGGAATCCTCTGCGCCGCTCACAACCATCGCCGCCATCGGCCCGCACGAGGGACACAGCGTTACACTCCGCGGCTGGCTCTACAACCTGCGCGAGAGCGGCAAACTGCTCTTCCCCATCTTTCGCGATGGCACAGGAACCATTCAGGGCATCGTGCCCAAGGCCGCAGTTTCTGAAGAGATTTTCGAGAGCATCCGCCACCTGACGCAGGAATCGAGCGTCATCGTCACCGGCAAAGTACGCGCCGATAAACGCGCCCCCGGCGGCTATGAACTGGATGTTGAAAATATAGAGGTGCTTCAGCGCGTCCCCGAGGACAAGCCCTATCCCATCTCGCTCAAGGAACACGGCGTTGACTTCCTGATGGAGCACCGCCATTTGTGGATTCGCACTCCCCGGCAAGCCGCCATCCTGCGCATTCGCGCCGAGATTGTAAAGGCCGCGCGCGACTATCTGGACTCCCACGGATTTGTGCTGACCGACCCGCCCATCCTGACTCCGGCAGCCTGCGAAGGCACCAGCACGCTCTTCCCGGTGGAGTACTTCGGCGATCCGGCCTATCTGACGCAGAGCGGACAGCTCTACATCGAGAGCACCGCGCTGGCACTGGGCAAGGTCTACAGCTTTGGGCCCACCTTCCGCGCCGAGAAGTCGAAAACACGCCGCCACCTGACTGAATTCTGGATGGTAGAGCCGGAGATGGCCTTCTGCGATCTGGACGAGATGATGGAGTTGGCCGAAAACTTCCTCAGCTTTATCGTGGCTCGCGTACTGACCAACCGCCCCGGCGACCTCAAGGTGATTGGCCGCGATACAGGCAAGCTGGAGGCGATTCGCGCGCCGTTCCCGCGCCTCAGCTACGACGAGGCCGCAGCCATGCTTGATGACGCATTCGCCAAAGGCTTAATTGAGCAGAAATTTGTTTATGGCAACGATTTTGGCTCGCCCGACGAAACCTATCTCAGCTCGCAGTTTGACCGACCCGTGATGGTGCATCGCTATCCGGCAGATGTGAAGGCCTTCTACATGGAGCCGGACCCGGAGAATCCGAAGTTCGCGCTCTGCGTGGACGTGCTGGCACCGGAGGGTTACGGCGAGGTCATCGGCGGCTCGCAGCGTGTGTCGAGCTATAACCTGCTGCTCGAACGCATCAAGCAGCACAATCTCCCGCTTGAGCCTTTCCAGTGGTATCTGGATCTGCGTCGCTACGGCTCAGTGCCGCACTCAGGATTTGGCATGGGCATTGAGCGCGCCGTTGCATGGATCTGCGGGCTGGACCATGTGCGCGAGACAATTCCCTTTGCCAGAACGTTGAACCGGATTTATCCGTAATTCTCATGCTTTGCATGCGCATGTCATAGAGAATCAATAAGCCGGTATTCAAGCTCGTTCAGCAACTCCGGCTACTCGCCGCTGCGCCTGATAGCGTCACGATTACGTCACACCTGGACAAGTGGAAAAAATCCGACGATAAACGTCAGTATAATTAGCTGGAATCTATGAATTCATTCGTCGGGGCTAGAGGACGATTTTAGAACTTTTCTGGTTGCCCGGACCTCTTGCAACTGGGAGAATCACACATCTCAGAATCGAGATGTGTGCCATCACAAGTTAAGACCTGCGCCTCCCGCCGATTGTTGCCAATCCCGGGCACGCTTATTAATTAATCTCTTCTGTATTCCTTGATGCGGGTGGCTTGCTCTCCTCTTGCTTGCTCACTTCGAGCACGGTAATCGACATTTCCTGTTTGCCCGGGACAAGCTCCAGCCCCAGAGTCTCCTTCAGGACGGCATTCAGGCTGTCAACGTCGCCCCCGGAAGCTTTGAATCGTGCATCATAGGTACCTTCGATTCCGGTCTCATTCAATACGGGATTTTCCAGCCCGGTGGCCAGCACATAGGCAAGATCGTCCATCGTCCCGTTCATCATAAGGAAGTTGTTATGCCAGTAGCCTCGCTTCACTGCATGTGTTAAAGCCGACGGACTCAGTAGCTTCGTACTCGCATCGGTGGCCCGGAGAATATACGTTGGCCTGGTCAGGGTCTTTGACTGTATCTGCAAATGCAAAGCAGCAAGGACGGCTTGCTGGACAACTGAATCGTTCACCTTTGGGGGCACGTCAGCAGAATTTACGCGGAGATTGAAGCGCCCTTCTGGTAACGAATCCTTCAGAACATAGCGATTCCCAAATACGTTGAAGACGTCCGTCATAAGGCTATCGGCATCCTCTCCGAGAAAGTCCGTTCCGGTTGGCGGATGTTTCGCGAGGATCCTCTTTGCATCGGGCAAAGCCTTGCTGACAGAGACAGCAAACAGTGGGCGCTCGGCACTTGGCCGGGTTGACATGCTTGTCTCTGTAATCTCCGGAGCTGGTTTGAATGCTACGTTTTTTCCTTCTGCCACGGCCTTCAGATCTGCGGCGCTCACTAAATCAATCTCTGTGACCGCGACAATTTTTCCGTTTCCATTGACAAGGACTGTGGTCGGCCTCGATTTGATTCCATACCGCGCAAAAACGCTGCCTGGCGCATCGATGCCAACCCAGCCGGACATCTTCTTTTTGGTCAGAAATGTTTCTACGGTCTTCTGATCTTCATCGTCGATAGAGATGAACTGGAATTTTGCCGAATCGAGCGACGCCACAAGCTGATTGAAATGCGGAAGGCTTGCAACGCAGGGAGAACACCAGGTGGCCCAGAATTCCAGCACCACTACCTTGCCCTTCAGGCTTGCCCAGTCTGCTCTCGCCCCCAAAGGGGCTTGCAGCAGTTTCAGACGGTCCAAAGGAGGAGCAGGCGTACCCTTTTCTGGATGCGCCCACAGAAATGCCGTTCCAAACAAGGCCGCAGCAAGAGTGATCAGACTGCCTCGCAAAAATTTGCGAAGGTGCATGCGCTCAAATAGAAGCTGCATATCTCCTCCTCCTGACGACGAGTGGCACACATTCCACCAATATAAATCGGGGATGGCTTATGTCGCGCTATTGAGACATGGGTTCTCCCGTTGATAGATACCCTATCAAAAACCCAGCACCTTGAAATGTAACTTTGAAAGTATTGGTCGGGGCTAGAGGACGATTTTAGAACTTTTCTGGTTGCTTGATGGGAGAGATTCCATCGGGGATGGAAAATCTCACCTCTCAGAAACGAGATGTGGAAAACCCAATTTAAGACCTGCGACACGCGCCCACACGTTGGGTATCCTGATTAGTCTTCGTCTGTTGCGTCAACGCGTGATCGCCCCTGTCGCAGTTTCACCTCCTTAAATCGTAAGCCTACTCGCGCTTGCGCAAGGCGTACTGAGCTCGGTTTGAGCTGTACCGTGAAGTGTCCTTTTCCCCAGTCGCGCTCCATTTGACATAGATCATCGTCATCCATGTAAACCGTCAGATAGGATGGTTGCGTCGGCGGAAACCTATCTCGTAGCTTTCCATAAAGGATGGCAAGTCCATCGCTGCGTATTGAAAACAACCTATAGACTTGGCCATACGGCATCAGCTTATATATCACCCACCCCGCATTGTCTTTGTTTAGGGTTGGTTTGAAATTGATATTCAATTGGTACTCAGAGCGCGATAGCTCCTTGCCGACATCGATTACGTACGGCTGGAGGTTGTCAACGTACATTTCATCAAGGATCGCCTGCACCACCGCGTCCTTATCGGATTGAGACAGCGGTCGAGTAGTATCGCTCCTTTCGGCGTTGCCCGTCTTGTTTTCCTGGCCAACCCCCTGCGACAGTGTAAGGAAAAGCAGAGCTAAAGCCACACAGATGATCTGTCTCATTGTTGGTCCCTCGGATGGACGATGATGATCCTCACGTCAGCGCCGATTGGAACATCCCCTCTTTTGGATGCGTAGCCAACACAGCATCTGTTGCGCGCCCTGCCGCAGCATCATATTCGGCGAGGAGTCGTCCTCGCTGCGTGATAGCAGCCAGTTCCGCAGCAGATGGTTTGCTCGCCGCCTTGACCGTATTGGTCGAAAAGAACGATCCTACGGCGATCCCAAAAAGCAGCACAAGCCATCTGCGGCTCATACGTGAAGCCCACTCAATTTTACTCATCTTCAACACTTGTACCCGTTAGTGCTTCACAGGAACTTTGTTCCAGGTTCCCCATGCTTCGATGCGGGTAACATCGACGATTTCGCCTCAATAGCCTTCGTCGTGACCGCCAACACCCGCATGAACCGTTCCCTCGATCAGCACATATTTCAGATTGAGCTTTTCGAACTGCTTGTGCTGTGCTTCAGTCAGCCGGAGCACCCTCCCGTTCATCAGCGCGTATTTGTAATCCTCTTCGTGCAAGTAAAGATGGTATTCACGTTCAGGCTGCATGCTCAAGAAGCCACGTGTGACAACCCATCTCCCCTCATATTTCTCCGGATGAGATAGAAGCTGGATCATGCTCACAACGACTGGCTGAGCAGGAGGGGAAGAGGTTTGCGCTCTGCCTATAGAAAAGGTTGGCATTGCGCCCGCCAAGACGAGCGCAATCAGCCAAGACGTAATGCGGCCTACAGGTCTGTTCATCGATCTCTTCTCCGCAACGACAACAGGGATGATCATTGGTATGGATCACCTGGAATGTGCTTAACGAATGTCCCCCACGTGGTTCTTCCTCGGGAGTCCACGCCAGGCGCGATGTCCCCTCCAGGTCGTGGCGTGATGCGATACATATTCCTTGACACTGTATCTGCCACATACGCAGTACCAAATCCTGGATGGTTGGCGATGTACCCTACGTCTCCTTCAGGCCCCGAGAATCCTTCTCCCTCCACGTTGTCCTTCGTGAAGTGCGGATGCGTGTGATAGTAACCAACTTCGACATATCCATCTGGGGCACTAACACCGAGAGGATTGAAATGGCCGTCAGCGCCGCTAGTGGCAACTGGGTTCGTGTAGGAGTATCCGCCTCCGTCTACTGCCTTGAGTATCCAACCGCCAAATTCTTGCCACTTCCCATGATGTTGACTATCAACCGTCATCCCCAATGCTGACTTCTCTGCTGCTCCGTTCATGGAGCATCCCGAACAGCTAGCAGCAACGCCCTTCTGCTATTGGGCCAATACTGCGAATCGCCACGTCATAAATGTAGGACTAAGGATTGGGTTTGTCCCGGTCATCTTTGAGAGCTTTCAGAACGCCAAGCAGGTTATGGCCATTCGGATAGATGAAGTTCACGAAGTACCACTGTCCGTTCTTACCCGTCACCTCGGCTGTCACCGTGAGTTCCCCTTCCGGTTTGCCAGAGGAGACACGATGGATTTCTACCAGGTAGCTCTCACCTTTTAGAGCCACTTTGCCGACGCTGTAGTGCCTCCCAGGGTCTTGGCCACCCAAAAAGGGGTCGAAGTCGAGTCCAACAATCTCTCCCTCGGCTTTCGCTTGGGCTTCTGCGTCTTCGCGAAGCTTCCGTCCCAGCTCTGGGCTAAAGCAGATTCCTTTTGCCTTGATGGCTATGTTCGATGCTGGCTCAGATCTGCTGCTCAGGGCCTTAGGAACATACCAGTCATAGAAACCTTGAACGAACTTCTTCACCGAGTCGGAAGCGTTGGCTTCACTGCCGCTCTGCGCCCGCAGCGAAAAGGGCAGAGCAAGAAGGAAGCAGCAAAACAGTAGTTTGACGGTTTTCATGGCTTGTCTCCTTAGCACAGTTCTAGTTGTCTGGGAACCGATAGATCGTCACCGGCGGAGTGCTAGTCCCGTACGGAGACATGTTCCTTTGTTTGAAGTCAGAGACCCACTGCTTGCCGTCGTAGATCGTGATATGGCCGCTTGGATGAGCATCGTTTCCGGCGAACACAGCAACATCAGCTTTCTGTGGCGTATAGCCATCTTGAGAAACCACGGCCGCACCATTCTTCAACAGAGTGGGACCCCAATCCTTGGCGTCGATTGGATGACCTTTCGTATCCACTCCACCGGCTTCAAACGCCTTTCTGCAATAAGTCGCACACTCTCTTAGCGAACCCTTCGCTGCGTGTTGATCCGCGTAGTTGACAATGGCGTCTTTGTCGATTGGATGGCCTGCCGAACTCGTTTGATTCTGCTGGCCTTGCTGCCCGTTCTGCTTTTGGGCCGCCGTCTGCGATTGTGCATTCGTCTGTTGGGCCATCTGAGTTTTGATCGTCTGCTGGTCCGTATCGTGACGGACTTGCTCCTTGTCATTCATCTGCTTAATCTCTTTTGCTTTGGTAATGCCGTACCCGCCGTACCCAAAGTCGTCGTGGCCCGTTGGGTCTGTTTTCGCCAACGGATTGTTCCCAACATAGGCATACAAATTCAAACTCTGCGGATCGTCCATCTTGGCGTACGGCACCGGTTCGGCCTTAACGCTCCAGTCCGGCGACATCCACCGACCTGCCGTGCTGCTGTAGTACCGCGCCCCAAAGTAATCGAGGTTGGTCTCCGTATCCCGTTGCTTGCCGGTAAACTTGTGCGGGTCTGGCGAGGTGTTTGTGCTGTAGCTGGCCATGCCGCCAAAGGGCAGGTAATCAATATCGTCCTCTACTGTGCCGGTTAAGGAGACGGTCACGCTCTTTGAGCCGAGGTGGTCATGCAGATAGTACTCCGGCGAATACTGGCCGCCGAGCACCAACTCCCCATCAAAGTACCCCAGACGGGTTGGCCAGCCAGTGTAGTAGGTTTCGTCGGTCTCCGTGCCGTCGGCCCACGACCAGTAGCGCGTTCCGCCCTGCGCCGTGCCCAGAGTTGCCACGCGGTTTCCGTCGCCGTCATAAACGTAGGTCACGCCTCCATTTTGCACTCCGCCGTTAAGCGTCGCAAGTCTGCCCTCGGCGTCGTAGGTAAAGCTGTTAGTCACTCCGGGGTCGGATATCTGATCGGTAATCACATTCCCGGCATTGTCGTAGACCAGACCACCGTTGGCAGGGGCCTGATTCTGTGCCGTGTATGTACTCCACTGGGTTACATTGCTGGGCAAGCTTAAAGGGTCGGGTGCCTTGTTGCCAAAGCTGTCATAGCTGTACGCGGTGGCATCTGCGGTTTGCAGCCGGTTCAGGCCATCATAGCTGTACACATGCGACCAGCGCGTGTCAGGCATCAAGGTTACAGGATTGAAGTGAGCGTTATCGGTCACTGAGAGGATATTGCCACTGTTGCCGTTTGTGGCAGAAGCACCGGGGCAGTTGTAGTAGCAGTAAGAGCGGCTAAGCAAGGTCTGCGAGGGGATGGAAGCCTGTACCAACGCTGGCTGCAAACGGCTGTTGTAGTTGTTGCTGAGGCTGACCTGCTGTGTGCTGCTCCCGCCAAAGGACGGATCGGTCGGCCCATACCCTAACAAATCTGAGGCAAGGTGACCGGCTGGGTCATAGACGGTATTCGTCACAAAGGAATGAGGTGTTCCACCGCCGTCATACCATGTGGCACTGTTTGCGTGTCCTGCTCCGTCGTAGGTGTAGCCAAAAGTTGTTCCCGTATAGGGGCTGTGCCAGATTACATTCCCGGCAAGATCGTAGCTACGTACGCTCCAGTGTGCCCAGTTTTGCTGGTCGTAGGGAGGCGTAACGGTGAGAATCTGCTTCACCAGGTAATTGGCGCGCCCCATTACGTCGTAAGAAAAGGTTGTCCATCCTGCATTGCTGCCGGAGTTGTCGGTCATGCTGGAGCGCCGTCCAATGGTATTGGCCATGCCAACACCGTTAAAGCTGGATTGGTCATAGCCGTAATGCACCGGATCGGTGTGTGTGTAGCCCGCCGGGAGCGAGGGCGGTTCGGTATATGTTTTGTCCGTCAGGCGATTCAGCGCGTCATAGGTGTAGTTGATGGTGATATTACGGGCATCGGTTTTTGTGGACAAATTATTGTCAGCATCATAGCCATAGGTTTCGCTCCACGTGCTTCCGCCGCAACTGCTCCCTGAAGGCAAGGTCTCAGGGTTGCAGGAATTCGTAAGCCGCGAAAGTGAATCGTATACAAAATTGCGAACTCTGGGCGTGTCTCCGTTGGAGGTATTGCCTTGCTGGTTCACATTAAGGAGATCATCAAGGGGATTGTAGGTATACGCTGTGACCAGATTTCCCGGCTCAACCACCTGCGTTAGTCGCCCAAGCGCATCTGTCGTTCTCTGCCATTGATTCCCATCCTCATCCGTGTACGCAACTACATTGCCGGTGTAGTTCCATGTTTGAGTGCTAAAGCCATCTGAATCAATCTGCTTGGTCTTTCGATTCAACGCATCATAGTTATAAGTAGTAATTCCCCACGTTGACTCTGCTAAGCAACTTGTAGCCGTCATTGGATTGCACCGTGTCGGGTTCCACTCCTGATAGGTACGGCCCAGATTGTCGTAGCTGATGCGGGTGTATGCTATCCCGTCAGGATCAGTGAGTAAGCTCGTGAGGTAAAGACGACCCAACCCGTCCACGTTGTATTGAGTCTGCTTATTGAGAGATGAGTTAATCTGTTGCGTTGCGGTTACTCCGATAGTTCCGGTGTCACTGTACTGGAAGCTCTCTCCGCCGCCGTCGGGGTAAGAAACATTCGTCAACCGTCCCAGAGAATCGACATAGGCGTAGGTGCGGGTCTGGCCGTTGGGGTCTGTTTTTGAAGTCATTTTCCCGGTGTTGAAATCGTAACTGTAGCTGCTACTCTGCCCCAGCGCGTTCGTCACTGTGGTTGGTAAAGAACCACCATATGCGCTTGAATATGCGTATGTTGTTGTATTTGTTTTGGGATCAACCTGCTGATAGACCTCACCGGTGTCATACCAATTGATATGCGACGTGGGAGAGTTATTGCCGGTGTTGAGCCAGTGCGTGACAGTAGTAGCGTGACCACGGTAAGCCCCGTTGGGTGGTGCTGCCTGCAACGAAATTCCAGATGCGGTCAGGTATGTGGGTTCATCGTAGTTATAGTCGGTTTCTGCAAAACGATTTCCGCTCCCGTCCTCCGTCACGACGGATGCCGGAAGATTCAACAGATTCGCGTTCTGATAATTTGAATTGATCTGCCATTCGTATGAGGTCGCCACCTGTTTTGTCGGTGTTGTTGCGCCATAATCATATTCCTGCTTTAAGACAGGCGACCCGTAGAGAACGTTATAGGACGTTGTTCCTACCTCCCCCAGAGCCAGCAGGCTAAGGTTATCAATCGCTGAGGTGAATCCCGTATCGTATGTTGTCGCTGTAGTCGAGGATTGCCCGTTTGGCCATGATGTTGTTGCGCTGAGCAGAACCCCGTTAATTGTTCCACTTCCGCCGTAATCCGCAAACGGATTGATATCCTCTTCGTATACATTGTTAACTGTTTTCAGAAGCACGTTATTGGTATAAGGCCCCGCAAAGAATTGCTCCTCGATGTCAAAACCATTTGTATCAATTGTATGTACAACATCATTCTGAACTCCTGAACTGTCCGCAGGAGAAGTTTCAATATTAAGGGTATGGAGACTTCCGGCAGACCAAGCATAAGTCCACGTCTGCGCTGGAGTTACTCCGTCATTTAGATTAACGCTCCTGCTGGCAACACAGCGGCTTGGACCCATTGCCCCAGAGGGAGCGCAAGTTGTCCACGTGTATCCCGTGCTGCCCCCGGTAGGATATGTTACGGACGCCACATCTCCCCACGAATCGTAGGTAAAAGTCCACGAAGTGTTATTTGGTAAAACAAACCCAATGAGTACTTGGCTGGTTCCAGCGCCGTTTGACGTGATTGGACCTAAGAAACCTCTGCGCAAGTATCTAATTTTCGGCTGACAGAGAACCAGCGGCAAGATGCCTGCTGATTTCGTGCAAAACATGCTCCATCTCGGCTCTGTATCAGGCTTTTTTGTCGTTTGCAGAGGCCATTTTTGGCCTCCAGACACACTACGCCCCGAGCGGAGCCAGCCGTCTGCGGAATTGGTATAGATTCACCAGCGCAAAATTCGTACATAACCAGTGATGATTCTTTTTCAACCCTCGGTATCTCACCTTGTCGCAACCAAATACTCGCTTCAGGATGCGAAAGGGATGTTCTACTTTGGCTCTTACTTTTGACTTGGTCGTATTCTTTCGCTTGGCTACTTCATCAACATCGTTTTTGTACTTGGTGCGGCGACACGTCATGTCCTGCGCTGCTGGCGCGGCTTCGCGAATCGCCTCAGTCTGTCCTTGATAACCACCATCACCCCACACCTTGCGCTCTTCGCCGTGGAGCAACTCCGGCAGCATATGCTTGTCCGCCACGCTGGCCGCTGTCGTCGCCACCGAATGCACCACGCCCTCGCGACTATCTACGCCGATGTGCGCCTTCAAACCGAAGTACCACTGGTTGCCTTTGCGGGTCTGATGCATCTCAGGATCGCGCTTGCCGCTCTGGTTCTTGGTCGAAGAGGGTGCCTGAATAATCGTCGCATCTACGATGGTGCCTGTTGTGATGCAAATGCCCTTCGATGCCAGATGCTGATTGACCGTCTCCAGTATCTCCGGGCCGATGCTGTGCTGCTCCAGCAGATGGCGGAAGCGCAGGATGGTGGTCTCATCCGGCGCAGGCGCAGAACCCAAATCCACACCAACAAAGCGGCGCAGTACAGGCGACTCGTAGAGTGCTTCTTCCACGCCTGGGTCGCTCAGGTTAAACCACTGCTGCACAAAGTAAGTCCGCAGCATGACGGAGAGGCCAACCGGGCGGCGGCCATTGCCAGCCTTGGGATAGTGGGCTTCTACCAGAGCTTCCAACTTGGCCCATGGAACCACCCGCTCCATCTCGTCGAGAAACAACTCCCGACGAGACTTGCGTCCGTACTTCTCGTAACTCGCTTGTGAGGCCAATGTCTGCTGAAAATGCGCCTTCCGGTTCATGCTTCTACTTTAACCAATCACAGAGCGGCTTGCAGACTTGTGCAGAGGTTCCCTAACTGTTGCGAAGTGAAACCACTCATATAGGTAATCGTCTCGTAGCAGAATATATAAGGCTCGGTGCCCCTTCCTGCGGACGGCACATTCCAGACATATGCAGATTGTGTATTAGCGGGGCATTTGCTCAAATCTGCGGACGGCACTCCAGGCATGAACAAGTATGGTGGAACCCCTGATGATGGCGTAATATCCCACCCGGCCTCAAAAGTATTTGGGTTTGGTATCCACGTTCCGGGCAGGTTGCGACCGAGTGTGTCCGTCCACCCTGTTGTGGACTGTACAATCTCATTTCCCTCAGTATCTTCAAGAATTGAATCGGTCGCATTTGCATTATTCGGATCGGGCACACCTGAAAGAGAACGCACGCCATTTCGATCAATTGCTGTATAGATCGCTGGCCCATTACCGGCAGGAGGAATATACATCATTCCTGTACCATCAACTGTTTCTCCCGACCCTGAGTTATTCAATGCTCCGCCAGGAAGGGTTCCCACCTGATGCCTGGAACCGTCCGGGGAGATAATAAATGGTAGTTGCATTTTGGGGCATGTTCCACCTCCTTTTTTCCCGGTATCGGTAAGGCATGAAATCTGAACAATCTGCTCTCCCGTTTGCTGCAAATCATCCATTGCAAATGTTACGCCTGAGAAACCAAAATTTTGCCATATGTAGTGACCCGTTTGGGCGGCAGCAACTCGCGTCCATCCTTTATTACTGTAGTACAGGTGGAAGCTCAAATTAAGCTGATTGCCTCGCTGCGGATAGGACACGACGGGAATGTGTAGCAGTAAATTACCGCTCGTCATGCTGACGGAGTCAATATCTCCCTCGCTGTAAACACCGTATGGCTTGACCCCTTCTTCCGTGTCAGGGGTAGTCTGTGCATATGCCACAGACGCGAAAAGCAGCGAAAAGATAGCGGCCAGAAAACTTGCTCTCCGTAACATGAATACTCCATTACCAGCTAGCTGATGCTTCCGTAATTGTTTAAGGGTCATGCATTGCCAAGAATCATGCAGTTCTCATTTTCCCGATCAAGACTCTCGCACTAGCCCCAGTACACTGTTCATCAACAATTAAGTAAAACCGTTCATCAGTTAATGTTTCGTTGATCCCATTGCGCTGCATCGGAGATGCCGCACAACCATGAGTTAATTCAGGGAAATCTAACACAATTTCATCAGCACGGCAAATAATTTATTTCAGTTTGACAAATTTCTTTTTCGTTCAGCACAAAATGGACAAAGCTTTTGAAGCGAAGTTAGATGGCACTGTGCCCGATGATGTGTATGAGCGAAATATGGCACAGTGGAAAGCAGATGCAGACCGCCTCAAACTTGAGATTGTAGGTTTTCGGGGATTCAAACCGGAAAAATTGCTTGATGCACGCAGGACTTTAAAACTCGCAAATCAGGCGCATTTTCTATATCTTGCGGCAAATCCAGACGAAAGAGCCGAATTGGTCAGAAAGGTACTTTTGAACTGTGCTGTGGATGAGGTAAGTCTTTATCCGACATATAAAAAGCCCTTCGACATGATCTTCAAAAGGGCTAAATTGCATGAATGGTCGGGACGGGCAGATTTGAACTGCCGACCCCTCGCACCCCAAGCGAGTGCTCTACCAGGCTGAGCCACGTCCCGACACCTATTGCGGCGCCCATCTCTGAGCGCGGGGTCACTTGATGATTCTACACGAGAATGAACAGCCTCGGGCGACAGGGCAACCCACTTCAGGCTGCACCGCTCTCCCTTTGCCGCTTTTACACTGAGATTACTAGACCGGTTTGAACTCGGAGGGAAGCGCAGAACCCTCACCAAAGAAGAATTCCTGCATCTGCTCGACCAGAAATTGCTGGGCCTGAGGGGTCCAGGGCTGTAAACGATACTCGTTCAGCAACATCTTCTGGCGCTCAACCCACTCGCCCCACGCCTTCTGCGAGACATTCTGGTAAATCTTCTGGCCAAACTCACTGTCGAAAGGCGGCTCTTCAAGCCCCTCCAAATCCTGCTTATACTTTGCACAAAAAACGGTATGCGCCATCGTGTTCACGCTCCAAAGATTGAAAAAATGTTGCTCCCCTATTATCGCCTGTTCCGGCAGGGATTGCAGCCCTGAAGCTATGAGACGCGCTGAGAGTGTACGCCGAAAAATGATGTTAATAGGATTCCCTCGGAGGCTAACGCCTCTTTTTATAAGCACTTAGCGGCGCGACTAAAGTCGCGCCCTTTCAAAGCCAAAGAACTCTTACTTCATTATCTGTCTATCTCAACTACCAGTCGGCTTGCGACGCTTGCCTATGTTCTTGCTGCTCTTTTTTCCCTTCTTCGGAGGACGCGGGCCACGGGTTGGCTTGCTGCCTTTGGCGCGGCGCTCGCTCTTGGACATTGGCTTTTTGTACTTCATCTGCGGCCAGATTTTATTTCTTCCCCCGGAAGCACCACCCGCGCCCTCTTCCTCCGCCAACGCAAACTGCAAACGGCGATCATCAGCCAGAACGCGGTCCAGTATCACCTGCACCTTTAATCCGGCGCGGAACTTGCGTCCGGTGCGGTCGCCAATGATCTCGCGCGTGCTTTCACGATAGGTATAGCGATCGCCGGGGAGGATCTCAATCGGAATCAGACCCTCGACAAACATGTCCTCCAGTTCGACAAACAATCCAAATTTGGCGGGATTCAGGACCATCGCGGCAAACTCTTCGCCGACACGATCCTGCATGAACTTGATCTTCTTCCACTCGACAAGTTCACGCTCGGCCTCGGCAGCTCGACGCTCATTTTGGCTGCACTCATTGCCAATCATCTCCAACTCGACTTCCGAGATTGGCGGCTCGCCTTCAAAGTGCGCCTTCGCACGCGGAACAACGCTGAAGAGTCCCTGATGCTCGCTGATGTGCTGCCACGGAGAGGCGTGACGATCCTCTGCAATGGAACCTTCGCCTGCGATTCCGCGTGCGAGCAGAGCCTTCGCAATACGATGGACAATCAAATCCGGATAGCGGCGAATCGGTGAAGTAAAGTGCGTATAAGTGGGAGCAGCTAGCGCAAAATGGCCCTCATTGCGTTCGGAGTAATGCGCCTGCTTGAGCGAGCGCAGCATCAGATAGGTGAGAATGCGCTCTTCAGGCTTGCCTTCGAGTTTGGCCGTCAATCGCTGATACATCTTCGGCGTGACGGGCGCCTCTTCGGCAATCTCATGCGTGCGCGCAGGCTTGCCGGTGCCGCGCTGCTCGCGCCGGTCGGATTTGAATGTGATTTTTTTGACCGGCACGGAACCGAGTCCAAGAGAGTAGCCAAAGGCTGCGGCAATCTCCTCAAAGTCGAGGATGCGGCGGCCATCGGGCTTCTCGTGAATACGATAGAGCGACGGGACGCCAAGGTCTTCAATCCATGTGGCGACACACTCGTTGGCGGCCAGCATGAACTCTTCAATCAGGCGATGCGCCCAGTTGCGCTCGCTGCGGCTTACGCCCTTCATCGCGCCAAACTCGTCGAACTCGATGAGCGGCTCCGGCATATCAAAGTCAATGCTGCCGCGCTTGCTGCGACGGGCGTTGAGTTTGAGCGCCAGCGCCTTCATGCGCTCAAAGTCCGCGACCAGTGGCGCATATTCGGCGCGTAATTCCTCATCGCCCTCAAGAATTTTGTGCACCTTGGTGTAGGTCATTCGTGCGACGGAGCGGATGACGCCCTCGACAATGCGGTAGCTGACAATGCGCGCCTCGCCGTCGAGCTGCATCAGGCAACTGAGGACGAGACGATCTTCTGCGGGGCGCAGGCTGCATATATCGGTGGATAGCTCCTGCGGCAGCATAGGGATGGCGCGGTCCGGGAAATAAACGCTGGTGCCTCGCAGGCGCGCTTCCAGATCGAGCCGTGAGCCGGCGCGCACATACTCGCTGACATCGGCAATGTGTACCTGTAGCTCGAAGCCGGTTGCGGTCTCTGTCACCAGAACGGCATCGTCAAAGTCCCGCGCTGTTTCGCCGTCAATGGTGACAATCGGCAGCGCACGGAAGTCTTCGCGACGAGCTACCTCTTCGGGATCAAGATGCGCGACCTCGCGGGCCTCTGCGATCACCTCCGGCGGAAATACGCGCGGCAGTTGATGCTTGCGGATCATCATCTCAACATCAACGCCGAATTCATCGGGAAGGCCGAGAATCTCCATCACGCGGCCCTTTGCCGGACGCGTTGCGGTGGGCCATTCCAGAATTTCAACGTCAACAACCATGCCTTCGAGGTCGTCCTCGTCAAGGTCTGCGTGGACAGGAACCTCTTCGCCAATGACACGATGCTCTTCTGCTGCGCCCTCTGCGGGAATCTCATCGCCATAGGCAATCAGCACCGGCTGCGTCATGCGCGTGTCGAAGGGACGCACATAGTTGCCACCGGCCCGCTCGCTGCGCGCGTAGTGGAAGGAGCCGACAATCGTAGCATTGCGGCGCATCAGGATGCGCACAATGCGGCCCAGCCTGCGACCATCGCTTCGGGAGGGAGCAAGTTCGACCAGCACCTGATCGCCCTGCATGGCACCGCTCATCGCGTCGGGCGGGATGAAGATATCGCCATCACCGGAGGCCTGTTTTACTTCGGGACGCACAAAGCCATAACCATCGCGATGCAGATCCAGACGACCTGCGGCCAATTGATCCCGCGCCGAAACCGCGCGTGGAATGCCCCATTGCTCTCTGTCCAGTTTGACGAGTTCGCCGCGCACGGTGATACGGGCAAGTTGCTCCAGCAGCAGACGGCGCTCGCGTCCACCACCAAGCCCAAGTTCCCGCACAAGGGTCTTATAACCGGCCCTCTGGCCCGGCTGGCGTGTAATTCGTTGAATCAGTTCGCGATCTGTCATCTCTCTCCAGCGTAGTGCATTTTCAGGTTCTCTGTCGTAACAAGAAAAAAACTCTGTTACGGCTCCAAGAAAATGTCGGGATTGAGTGGGTTCCACAGCCAACGCGCAGGGCAATCTGCCCCGGCTTTGGGCTAAGATAGAAAAAGACCAGCCTCAGGGATTCCGGCGACTCTGCTCCCTTTTATTGGGCAGTAACCGGCCTTGCAGATTATTCTGGCAACAGAGAGGAACCAACTACCGTTATGTGGAAACCGAATCAATCCTCATCCCCCGCTCCCACCCCCGAGCCGGTTCGTCCCGCAACGCCAGCCCCCAGTTTTGAAACCAGCCGCTCTGCCGCGCCCACACCCGTCGGCGAACAGGCCATCCTCGGAAAAGCCATCGTCTTCAAAGGCGAGATAACAGGCGGCGAATCCCTGCTGGTCGAAGGCAAGGTTGAGGGCACCATCAATCTGCCTGGCAACCGCGTGACGGTAGGCCGTAACGGCCAGGTAACCGCCAACATTACTGCGCGCGAGATCATCGTTCTCGGCAAGATTCGCGGCAATGTTATCGCCAGCGACCGCGTGGACATCCGGGCAGAAGGCTCTCTGAGCGGCGATGTAACGGCCGCGCGCATCAGCATTGAAGATGGCGCATTCTTCAAGGGCGGCATTGACATCCGCAAGCCCGGCAGCGAGAAACCTGCTACACCGGAGCTCTTCGAGGGCAAGACGGAAGGCGCTTTCACCTCACTTAAGTAACAGGAATTATTCCGCCCACTTTTGTTTGTCCTACCGTGGCGAAGCGGATTCTGCTTTTCTGGCAAAACAGCAGATTCCTCCGCTTCGCTACGGAATGACAATAATTATTGGCTATGTAAAAGAATTACCGCCGGAAGCGCTCTACTAACTGATCCGGCAGCTTCGAGCCCGTCGCAAACAAAACCAGCAGCGCAACGCAAAGCCAGAGCACGGTTCCCGCTGCCAGCAAGCCTGCATCCTCAATGCGCGTTGTCGCCTGCACCTGTTGCGCCAGCAAAACAATCGCGCCCCCGCTTAACAACGCCGCCAGCAGACTGCGGCCAATCTCGACATACTCCAGCATCGCCAGCGACACCATTCTTCGCGTATGCAGCAGGATGGCCAGCGTCAGCGTCTGCATGGTGATACCGATGTCGGATGCAATGGCGAGTCCCGTTGCGCTCCAGTGGTCGAAGAGGATTTTGTAAATCGGCAGGCAGACCAGCGTCACAATGGACCCGGCAATCATTGCGGTCTTTGTGTCTCCGGCTGCATAAAAAGCGCGCGCATAAATTGCCTGTGCCGACCAGAAACACAACGACACAGAAAAGATTGCGAAATAACCGGCCAGTTGGCCGGCATCGGCTACGCGAAAAGCTCCGCCGCGCAGTACCAAATCCAGCGCAGGGCCGCCCAGCGGAATCATCCATGCGCTCAGAAGCAGCGAGAAGGCAACAATGCGCGAGACCGATGCATCCACGGCCTTGCTGTATTCATAGTCATTGCGTCTGGCGTAGAGCGAGGCCAGAAACGGCAATGAGGCCGCTCCCGCTGCCTGCCCCAAAGCCACCGGAGCATTAAAGAAATTTTTTGCGTAGTTCATCAGCGAGATGGTTCCCGACGAGTGCGAAGCAAAATAGGCGATGATCCAGTTGTCCACCGTCACCAGCGAGAAACCGATCATCAACGGAATGGAGAGTCGCACCCACTCGCGCAGGCCGGCGTCCTGCCAATCCAGTTTGGGCCGATAACGGAAGCCCGCGCGCACGGCTCCGGCGTAGTTGAGCAGGAATGGCCCAAGCACTGCGCCTGCAACGGTTCCGATGGCCAGCGCCGAGACGCCCATCGAATGCGCCAGCAGAACACCGCCGATGATTGTGCCGAGGTTGTAGATGAGCGGCGAAACAGCCTGCACATTGAACTGCTTGCGAACCAGCAGCACCGCGCCCGACACGCCTCCGGTAAAAAAACACAATTGCGCCGGCAGCAGGATTCGCGTCAAGTGTGTGCAGAGTGCGGCCTTCCCGGCATCAAAACCTGGGAACCACCAGCGAATGTAGTAGGGAGCAACCAGTTCAGCCAGCAGAATGGCGCCGCCAAGCACGAGGAACATGGTCGTCAGGATAATGGAGAGCGAGCGCTGCCCGTCTTCGTCGCGACCCTCGTCGTGATAGCGGCTCAAAATCGTTACAAATGTGATGGAGGCCGCACCGCCGACCAGAAAATACGAGATCATGTCGGGCAGCACAAAGGCCGCATTCAGCGCATCGGCCTCGGTTCCGCGCCCAAAGAGATAGGCGATGTATTTGACGCGAACCAGCCCGATGACCCGCGAGAGCATCGCGGAGGTCATCAGCACAATGGTCGCAGTAAAGGCCGAGTGGCGATGCGAGGGACGCAGCAGACGGAAGATCCGTCCGACACGCGTGATGGGTTGGCCTGCCTCGCTCATTTCTTCGATTCTACAGAGCAAAGCCGAAGGAAGCAGCGCGAATCCGGGAAGCGCCCCTAAATCCACACCCCAATTCGCGTTCCGGCTGCTCCAAAATAGTACGATGCAGGCAAAGGAGATTCTACTGCCCGCCGCTCCGGCGACCGAGCAACATCCGGTCATTGTTTCGCAGTTAGTTGAGGATGAGACGGACGAAATGGCCTTTCTCTGGACAGAGACCACATCCAGATAGAACACAATGCTGTTCCAAATCCGACCAGCGATAAAGAGCATCCGAGGGGTGCCCGATAGAGAATCTGGGTGCCCCTTCTCGTTTGAGAAACGGTTTACCCTGTTGGAATTTCTGCCGGGAGTGTAATCATGTCGAAGGCCAAACCGCCTAAAAGCGCAGCACTGGATGAGAGTTCTGCCGACCATACTGCTTCCCACCCGATAGATGCCTATCTGGAACAATACGACTGCCATGGAGAGCAATTCGGCAATGATCCCTTCAGCATGGGGCGGCTTCTGGAACTGAAGAAGGCCATCGAACAACAGCAACTTGTTCTCCACTACCAGCCTGAAGTGGATATGGTGACCGGAAGCATCATTGGGTTTGAAGCACTCATGCGCTGGCAGCATCCGGAGCTCGGCCTGCTGCCGCCCTCCGAGTTCATTCCACTGGCCGAGCAGAGCGGACTCATCGTCCCGCTGGGCCATTGGTGCATGAAGGAAGCCTGCCGACAGATTCGCGAGTGGCGTCGGGTTCTGAGCCACCGGACACTGAATCTGCATGTAAGCGTAAATCTCTCCGCACGACAATTCTCCTATCCCGGTCTGCTGGAAGAGGTGCAAAGCATCCTGAGCAAAAGCTGCATGGAAGCAACCCAGTTGAGTCTGGAAATAACAGAAAGCAGCCTGATGACCGATGCCGATTATTCGCTGAACACGCTCGATGAACTGCGCCGCATCGGTGTGGGCCTGCAGATGGATGACTTCGGCACCGGCTACAGTTCCCTGAACTACCTGCACCGCTTCCCCTTCGACACTCTGAAGATTGACCGCGTATTTGTACAGCGGATGTCCTCAACCAATGAAAGTTCGCAGATTGTCCGCATCATTCACGATCTGGCACGCGCGATGAAGATGGAGGTGGTTGCCGAAGGCATCGAAACCGAGGAACAGGCGCAGATGCTGCGCAGCCTTGGCTGCCACTATGGTCAGGGCTACTATTTTTCACGGGCTCTGGACCCGCATTACATTACGCATCTGCTCAGCCAGTCCGCGCCGCTGCCGTGGACGCGGGAGCAGGTGTCCACAGCAGCCTGATGGAACCATTCTGAAACGTTGCTATGTAAAAAATCCAATTGAGGAATTTCACCGAAACTTCCCGGGAAACAACTCTTGTATTGCACAAATTCCGGCCTACTCTTGAGCCATGAGTAGCGCGGCCACACATCCGAAGCCCTCCCCCACCTCCCCAGATGTGTCGGGTGGCGTGGCCGCGCGATTCAGATCATGGGCGGCGGAACAGGGTCCAACGGCACAGCAACCCAAAAAACCCTCAGAGTCCGTTCGAGAACTCAGCTACGATGAGGCTCTGCGCAGCCATGCGCGATTTCAGCCGCTGGCTCGCCCAGCGCAGATGGCTCCAGAACCGGCACAACTGACTAACCCAGCGCCTCGAACGAGACCTGTTCCTCCTCCAAGCCATAACGACGGCGCTCTGACACGCCCTGCGCAGACCGACTCCAGCTTTGGAGACGTAATTCAGGCGCAGATCGAGCACCTCAGCAAAGCCGACCCTGAACTCGTCTCCCGTTGGCTTGCCAACAATCAACCAGCTGTAGCACCGGAAGAATCCGCTAACCCTGCCGAACCGGAAGAAACACCGACAGCGGCCAATCCCTTTCTCCTCGCCTTTCACTCCGCGCAGGCTGATCCGCTCGACTCACTGAATAAGGATGCAGCGCAGGAAGAGGAGAGCCCCCTAATCTACGCCGAAGACCACGTCGAAGAGGACTTCCGCTTTGCACAGCAACTGGAGCGCGAAGAGCCTCATCCTCAAGCAACCCTCTCACCGGGGTCACCGAAAAATCCCCAACCCGTTCTGAGCTTTCATCCGTATGCGCAGAAGAACGGCAGGATGATGGCATTGACCGTGCGCCTGACTCCGGAGGATTGCGAGGAGGTTCGCCAGCGCGCCAAAGAGGCCGGAATGAGCATCTCCGCTTATCTGCGTGCCTGCGCTCTGGAGGTTGATCAACTGCGTGCGCAGGTCAAGCAGATGATCGCCACCCTGCGCGAAGAACAACCGGAACCGCAAACACAAGGCAACCTGCCAACCCACACTGCCAGCCTCTTATCGCGCATCCTGAAACGCATTTTCCCGCTGCGAGCCGAGCCCGCCGGTGACTATTAAGAATCCTCTCCACGCACAAACGCAACCGCCCCGGAAGCTTTCACTCCCGGGGCGGTCTTTTTTTTGCACTTGAATCATCCCAACAGTGCTTTTGTGTCTGCCTAACAGTTTTTTAGTCGTAGTACTCAAGTCCCAGATGCGTAATCAGATTCTCACCGGAGATGTGACGCAGCGTGTTCTTCAGCTTCATAGACTGGATGAAGAGATCATGCTCCGGATAGAGCCCCGGTGCGGTCTGCGGAGACTTCAGGTAGAAGCTCAGCCACTCCTGAATGCCAAGGTTTGCCAAGGCCGGGGTGCGCTTCGCCAAATCAAGGAAGAGAACGAGGTCCAGCGCAATCGGAGCAGCCAGAATCGAATCGCGGCAGAGGAAATCAACCTTGATCTGCATCGGATAGCCCAGCCATCCGAAGATATCAATGTTGTCCCAGCCTTCCTTGTTATCGCCCCGCGGCGGGTAGTAGTTGATGCGAACCTTATGGAAGATGTCGCCGTATAGATCGGGGTAGAGATGCGGCTGGAAGATGTACTCCAGCGAGCCAAGCTTGGACTCTTCCTTGGTTTTGAAAGACTCGGGATCGTCGAGAACCTCGCCATCGCGGTTGCCCAGAATGTTGGTTGAGTACCAGCCGCTGACACCCAACATGCGGGTCTTGAAGGCCGGAGCCAGTACCGTCTTGATGAAGGTCTGGCCGGTCTTGAAGTCCTTGCCGCAGATCGGTGCTGCATTCTTCTTTGCCAGATCAACCATTACGGGCAGATCCACGGTCAGGTTCGGCGCGCCGTTGGCAAATGGCACACCCTCCATCAGGGCGGCATAGGCATAGATCATGGAAGGAGCAATTGCGATGTCGTTGTTCTCAAGACCCTTCTCGAAGGATTCGAGGGTATCGTGAACCGGTGTTGCTTCCAGAAAGATTTCAGTTGAGGCGCACCAGATAATCACTACGCGATCCACGGTCTTCTTGAAGGCCCGGATATCGGCACGGAGCTGGTTGGCCAGGTCCATCTTATTTTTGCCGGTCTTGACGTGGGTGCCGTTGAGGCGCTTCACATAGTACTGGTCAAAGACAGCTGGCATCGGCTTGATGGTTTCCAGATAAGGACGAATGACCTCAAGCTGTTCTTTTTCAAGCACCTTGGCGTGTGCAGCAGCCTCGTAAACGGAATCCGGGAAGATATCCCAGCCGGTAAAAACGATGTCATCAAGAGAAGCCAGAGGCACAAAATCCTTGATGAGCGGCGAACGGTTATCCGTGCGTTTTCCCAGACGGATGGTGCCCATCTGCGTCAGCGAACCAATCGGCTTGGCCAGTCCCTTGCGAACAGCCTCAACACCAGCGATGAGGGTGGTAGCTACTGCTCCCAGTCCCACAGTCATTACACCCAGCTTGCCATTGGCTGGTGCGATATTATTTGCCATCTTTCATCTCCTAAAGAAGTCCAACAAAAAGTGATCAAAAGCTTGCAGCAGACACAGGTCGAGATCAGCAGGACAACACGCCCATTCATCTGCCAAAGGATATAGTTTCTTCTTATCAACAGAGGTTTGGCAAATGCCGTCTCATCCATTGGCAGGAAATGGCCCCTGAACGGGTATTCAGGCCCTCTGAAACGACTCTGGAAACCCTAAGGAAGCTCTGAACAAGTTCTTTTTTGTAGCGTATTGCCTCTGTTGCAACTTGCTTTGTGTCAGGACACGACTTCAGTCGTGCCGCAAAACCATCAAAAATGTGCGGGCTTCAGCCACTGATCGCATTTTTCAACATGTTAGATTTCCATACAGCAGCTAAAGCCGGGAATTTGCTTGCGCTGAATCGGCACGACTGAAGTCGTGCCCTGACACATAACAGGATGAAATGACACTTGTTCAGAGCTTCCCTAAAGCAAAGTCCCCACTCCAGAAGAGCAGGAACTCTGCTTTGCTGTTGTTGCTTCCAGACAGCCCTGTTTAGTAAAGAATCTTCAAACCGAGTTGCAGGATGCGCGGCTCGTAGGTGCTGCTGATGGTGCCGCCAGCCGTGGCATTTGCACCGGACGCTACAGTCATATTGCCGTTGCCAGCCCCAGGCAGGTAGTAGTTGGTTTTGTTCAGGATGTTGTAGGCCTCCCCGCGGAACTCGATCTTGAGGTTCTGGATTGGAGTCACGAACCTTTTGATGAGAGCGAAGTCGGTCTGTTCGTAGGATGGCGTACGTACCGGATTGCGACCGATGTTGCCGAAGGGAGTTCCGACCGGTCCGGACAGAGCCGCCCAGTTGACATACTCGATCTGCCCGTTCGCCAGCCTCTGGTTCAGGATAAGGGGCACACCCGGGTTACGGTTGGGACGGTATGAGTTGGCCCCGCGGTAGTTCGACCCGGACGGTATCTGCGGTGACACCTGAAGGCCTGAGGCTGGAGTGTAGGTAAGGTTGAAGGGGGTTCCCATCTGCGCAGTGTTGATGATGCTGACCTGCCATCCGCCGATCACGCTGTCAATAAGCGCATTGCTGTCGGCAAAATAGTGGCGTCCATGACCAAAGGGAAGATCGTAGACCAGGCTGGTTACATTCTCAAGCGGCAGGTTGTAATCGCTCTGCCCGTAGTCGGCATTGAGGTTGGTGCCGTCCTGCGGCGAGGGAGTATTGGCGGAAAGCGACTCGCTGGCGTTATCGAGCGCGTGCGACCATGTGAAGGAGTTCAACAGGGTGAGTCCCTCCACAAAGCGCTGATCATAGCGAACCTGAAGCGCATTGTAGTTGGAATGAAACTCATTCAGGGCCTCGGTGATGTCACTCGGCCAGTTAGAGAAGGGGCGAACTACAGGGGTTGAACCCGGGTTTTCAATCTGGTTGCCGTTGACGAATCCCTGTAGTTTGACCCCGTGGTTGCCGACATAGGCTACATCCAGCAGGATGTTCTTGTGCAATTCTTTCTGCAGGCTCAGGTACCAGCTTTCCACGTAGCTGTCCTTGGTGTTTTTGGGAATCCAGGTGACATTCGCCGTTGCCTTGTTGAAGTTGGTGGAGAGGCCTGTCGGGAAGCCCTGATCGAGTGTGGCATAGCAAGGCAATGAGGTGTAGGAAACAGGAGAGCCGGAGCAGAGCGTAGTGGTATTGGGATTGGTCTGTGAGACCACGGTGAACTGCGAGTTTGGCCCGTTAATAGCCAGGATGTCACCAGAACCAGCGCGCGTGTAATGCACATAGCTCATGCCGAATCCGCCACGAATGGCAACCTTCGGCGTCGCGGCGTAGGCAAAGCCGAGACGCGGTGCAAAGTCAGTCACATCCGCATTGACCAGCGTCTTGCCGTATTCCCCGCCGGGGCTGACCGGAGTAATTCCTGTCGGAATTGTTCCGGTGATCTTGCTCAGAGTGAAAAGCGTCTGTGTATTCGGATCAAAATTGGAGATGTTGTTGTTCTTCTCCGAGTAAGGCGAGCCGTACTCCCAGCGCAGACCGTAGTTGAGGGTAAGTTTGTCATTGATCTTCCAGTCGTCCTGGGCATAGACGTTGTCCATATCCTGACGCAGGTGAGCGATATAGTAGGTGGCCAGCGAGTAAGCGCTGGACGCGCCGAAGAGGAAGTCAGACCAGTACGAATCGTAGACCTTGGAGCCAATCGCGCTGTATCCGCCGCCAAAGGTAAAGCTGCCATAGAGCGGGTTGGAATCGTTGACATCCATCCAGATATGCTCGTACTCAAATCCGAATTTCAAGGAGTGGTGACCCTTCACCCAGGTGAAGTTCGCCTTTGGGTCAAGCAGAACCGGATTCTGCCATTGCGGGTTGGTGCTCTGGCGCCCAAAAGCGGAGAAGCCGCCGCTGATACTCATGGTGGGCAGGCCACCATAAATGAAGGATGGAACCTGCGTCAGGCCGGGAATCGGAGTGGCCAGATTCTGCCCAATGGAGAGCGTGTACTTACCGGCATCGGTCTCAGAGAGGCCAAAGCGTACATCAAATACTTTGTTCGCGCCAAACAGGTGCGTGTAACCGGCGGTTAACTGCTGGTTGAGAATCTTGGTTCGACCGGCGGTTCCTCCATCCAGAGGATTAAAGACGCTTGGATTTGCCGTAATGGTCTGATGGTTGATTCCCGTCTCCTTGCGCTCTGCCAAACGCAGGAACCAGGAGCTGTTCTGGCTCTGCTGCCAGTCAAAACGCAGGTCGCCTTTATCGGAGTTGTCGGTAAAGGGCGCATAGACCGGGTAGTCGCTGGCGGGCGATCCACTCAGCGGAAGGTTGGGAAGCTGCTGAAAATAGCCGATGATTTCACTTGCAATGTTACTGATGCCTGAAGTGATAGGCGTACCTGCGGTGATGACGGCGTGTGTGTATGGATTCTGGACATTTACAGAAAGAGTTGGGCCTGCTGAATAAATCCCCATGCCCAACTCTGCCTGCGTAGGCAGACTCATTACCGTCAGCGGCGTAAGTTTCTGGCGGAAGCCTTCATAATCACCAAAAAAGAAGATGTGGTTCTTGAAGATAGGCCCGCCTAAGTTCAATCCAAACTGGTTGCGATTGAAGGTAGGCTTTTTGAACGGAGTTGTGCCCTGCGTCAGTTTGAAGAAGCCGGGGGCATTAAACTCTGTATTGCGGTTGAACTCGTATACAGTTCCATGGAATTTGTTGGTGCCGCCTCGTGAAACCACATTGACGGTGGCGCCTGCCGAGCGACCGTACTCTGCGCTCTCATTATTGGTGATGACTTCAAACTGGGAGACGGAATCAGGCGGGATTGGAATAATCTGGTTATCAAAGCCCTGATTGCTCTCTCCGTAGGCGTTGTTGTCAAGGCCGTCGAGGATAAAGTTATTGAACATGCTGCGCAGGCCATTCACGTTGTAAGCACCGGCACGGAGAAGATTCGTGGCGTTGGAGCCGGTGTTGTTGATAACTGCTGGCACCGGACGGGAGCCGGTTACCAGACCCAGAAGGTCTGAGAAGTTGCGGCTTACCAGCGGGAAGGCCGCAGTCTGATATCCGGTAATGTTTTGCCCGCGCTGGCTCTGCTCGGTCTCAACCTGAAGGGCGACGTCTGTCACCTCAACAGTTGTCTGCGTCGCGCCCACCTTCAAAGAGAGGTCAATGCGCTGGCGACCACCAACTGCGAGCGAGATGTTCTTTGCCACCGCATCGGAAAAACCGGGTGCGCTGGCTTTTACTGTATAAACTCCGACCCGAAGCGAAGGAAACTCATAGTAGCCCTCGCTGTTTGTTGTACCCTGCGCAGTAAACGCAGTCGCGCTGTTTGTAATCACCACATTCGCGCCGGGGATCGCTTTCCCGCTACTGTCGCGAATGCTTCCCAGCAGACTCCCGTTCTCATTCTGAGCGTGGAGCAAGGAACTGGAAAATACAGACAGCAAGGCCACCAGAAAAAGGAGTGCAGTTGAAACTTTGATTTTCATCATGCCCGGATGTTAGCGGGGCATTCATTAAACAATGTTCAAGGAACGATGAAGTCTCCGTTTAGCTTCGATTGACAGGAGATGAATCTGCCACCAGCATGCAGCAATCTACCAGAAATTTACCAGGAAGGAATTCCGACCCGCAGACCCGTTCCATATAGAATTTGAATAACACAACTTTTCGTCTGCGAGCACAACTTTATCCTTCATACTGTATCTGTAACAGTTCAGGTGAAAATTTACATGGGTGTTGGTGTTCATTCGTCCGAAAGTAACCTTGGGATATATCAATTCCGAAAGATATACCCTTTCTGCATCTTTCTAGTGCTGGCCTTTGCTCCGCTGCTCCTCCCTGCGCAGCAAGAGGAGGAGCACGCACCTGGCGATACTGCCATTCTGCACGGCACCGTCACCGACTCCACCGGGGCCATGATCCCCGGCGCCAAGGTTACACTGAAGGATTCCAAATCACACGAAAAGCTGATTGACTTTACGGACAAAGCTGGTGAGTTTATCTTTACCCATCTGCCCCCGGATACCTACAGCGTCAAGGTCAGCTTTGAGCACTTTTCCACCTCCGTCATCTCGGAGATTACCCTGCACTCCGGTGAAGATACGGAATTGCCTCCGATATCCCTCCGGCCAACCTCGGATAAGGCCACGATTGTGGTTCATGCCTACAATTACGAGTTGGCCCAGCAGCAACTCCAGATTGAAGAAAAGCAACGCGTTCTGGGAGTCTTTCCCAACTACTACGTCACCTATGAGAGCAACCCGGTTCCTCTTTCGCCGGGACAAAAATTCCGGCTTGCCTTCAAAGACACCTTTGACCCGGTCAATCTGGCCATCGTCGGCATAACCGCCGGAGCCGAGCAGGCCACCGATACCTACAATGGCTTTGGTCAGGGAACCGCAGGCTATGCCAAGCGCTATAGCGCCAACTTTGGCAATGCCATGTTCAGCGACCTGCTGGCCGGAGCAACCCTGCCCGTGCTGCTGCATCAGGACCCGCGCTACATCTACAAGGGGACGGGCTCCATCCACGGGCGGCTGTTTTACGCGCTCAGCAGTCCGCTGCGCTGCAAGGGCGACAACGGGAAATGGCAGCCAAACTACTCCAATGTCTTTGGAAATCTGGCGGCCAGCGGCCTATCCAATCTCTACTTCCCTGCTGCCGACCGTCAGGGATTAGCGCTCACCATGGACAATGCTCTGCTCAGTATCGCCTCAGACTCAGTGGAGGCGGTACTACAGGAGTTCTGGATCAAGAAGATGACTCCGGGCTCCCGCAAGAAGAAGCAGGACGATCAGTAAGCTACGGCTTCCAGCGCAGAATCGGCTTGCGTGCGGCTGCCGTTTCGTCCATTCGCGACACGCGCGTTGAGTGCGGCGCAGAAAGAATCAGTTCCGGATTCTCATCGGCCTCCTGCGCAATCTGCTTCATCGCATCCACAAACAAATCAAGTTCCTCGCGCGACTCGCTCTCCGTCGGTTCAATCATCATGGCCCCGGGAACAATCATCGGGAAGGCCGTGGTGTAGGGATGGAAGCCGTAATCAATAAGACGTTTGGCAAGATCACCGGTCTTGACGCCCTTCTGCGCCTGCCTGCGGTCGCTGAAGACAACTTCATGCAACGTCGGCGTCGTGTAGGGAAGATCAAAAATTCCCTCCAACTTTTTGCGGAGATAATTCGCGTTGAGCACTGCGTCTTCCGTAGTCTGGCGCAGACCATCGGGGCCATTTGCAAGGATGTATGCCAGCGCACGAACAAACATTCCGAAGTTGCCGTAGAAGGAACGCACACGGCCCACACTCTGCGGACGATTGTAATTCCACGTCAGGGCACCATCGCACCTGCGCTCAAGCACAGGAACCGGAAGGAAGGGTTCAAGGGCTGCCTTGCAGGCCACCGGCCCTGAACCCGGTCCACCGCCACCGTGCGGTGTCGAAAATGTTTTGTGCAGATTCAGATGCATTACATCCACGCCAAAGTCGCCGGGGCGCGCTTTGCCGACCAGCGCATTCATGTTTGCGCCATCCATATAAAGCAGCGCGCCTTTGGCATGAAGAATCTCGGCAATCTTTGCAATCTCGCTTTCGAAGACTCCGATAGTTGAGGGATTAGTCAACATCAGCGCGGCGGTGTCTTCATCAACCATTGCGGCGAGCGCCTCTACATCCACCATTCCGAGTGCGTTGCTCCTGATGTTCTGCACCTCGTAGCCGCAAACCGCTGCCGTTGCGGGATTGGTGCCATGCGCCGAATCCGGCACAATAATCTTTCTGCGCGGATTGCCCTTCGACTCGTGAAAGGCGCGAACCAACAGAATGCCAGTGAACTCTCCATGCGCGCCGGCAGCGGGCTGAAGTGTGATCGAGTCCATACCGGTAATTTCGAGAAGACACTGTTGCAGCAGCGAGATAATCTCCATCGAACCCTGCGCCAGATGCTCCGGCAGATAAGGATGCGCCTCTGCAATTCCCTCAATGCGCGACACAAACTCATTCACGCGCGGGTTGTACTTCATGGTGCAACTGCCCAGCGGATACATGCCAAGATCAATCGCAAAATTCCACGTCGAGAGCCGCGTGAAGTGGCGGATGATTTCAATTTCGCTCAACTCCGGCAGCGATGCAGCCTCTTCGCGGGCCGTATCGCCGAGCAACGCCTTCACGCTGACCTCGGGCACATCAAGCGCGGGCAGCTTATAGCCACGCTTGCCGGGAGCACTCTTCTCAAAGAGTAGCGCTTCATTTTGACTTTGGTGCGAGGAGACCTTGCGCGTTGTTCCAACAAATTTTTCTGTCATTCTTATCTCCTCCATCAGGCCTTCACCCGATTCAAAACCGCTGCGGCCCTGTCTATCTGCGTACGCGTTGTCAGTTCTGTTGCGCACCACAGCGTTGCGTTGCCAAGCTCCGGATACCAGCGCTTAAGCGGCAATCCGCCGATAATCTTCGCGGCCAGCAATTGCGAATTCAGCACCTCGGGATTTGTTTCCGTCTTCAAAACAAATTCGTGGAAGCGGGGCGAGCCGGTAAAAAGCTGCCTGCTACCGGTAGTTGCAGCCAGTGTTCTTGCAGCATAATCGGACTTGGCAAGACTGTGCTCGGCCAGTTCGCGAATTCCTTCGCGCCCGTAAACGGAAAGAAAGATCGTCGCCATCAGCGCAATCAGCGCCTGATTCGTGCAGATATTTGATGTCGCCTTCTCGCGGCGAATGTGTTGCTCACGGGTGGAGAGCATCAGCACAAATCCGCGCTTGCCGTTCCTGTCCACGGTCTGCCCTGCAAGCCGGCCAGGAATCTGGCGTACATATTTTTCCTTCGTTGCAAGCACACCGCAGTAAGGCCCGCCATAGCTGGACGCGACGCCAAAAGACTGTGCTTCGAGCGAAACGATATCGGCCTCAACCGGCGGGCGAACCACGCCAAGCGAAATGGCTTCGGCAATGGAAACAATCAGCAGTGCGCCTTTGGCATGAGCAATCTCTGCAATGGCGGGAATATCCTCGATCACTCCAAAAAAGTTTGGCGACTGCACCAGCACGGCGGCTGTCTCGCCGGTGATGGCAGCGTCAAGCGTGGCCATATCCACGCGGCCAGTCTCTGCGTTGTAGCCAACCGTCGTTACCGGCAAACCCTGATGCTGCGCGTAGGTGCCAAGCACCTCGCGATACTCCGGATGCACTGTGGTCACTGTAACCACGCCGGAGCGGCCCGTAATGCGCGCGGCCATCATGACGGACTCGGCAGCGCCGGTCGCTCCGTCATACATGCTGGCATTGGCGATTTCCATCCCGGTCAATTCGCAGATCATGGTCTGGAATTCGAAGATGGCTTGCAGCGTTCCCTGCGAAATCTCCGCCTGATAGGGCGTGTAGCTGGTGAGGAATTCGCCGCGCTGAATCAGCGAATCAATCACGATAGGGCGATAGTGGTTGTAAACTCCCGCGCCAAGAAAGCTCGCGTAACCAGCGCCATTCTGCGCTGCAGCTGCCTTGAAGTGCGCAACCACTTCGCTCTCGCCCATCTGCGAGGGAATGTTGAGGTCGCGAGAAAGTCGAAACTCCGCTGGAATGGTCGAGAAAAGTGCGTCTATATTTGCAACGCCAATCTCGGCAAGCATCTCCTCGCGTTCTGTAGGAGATTTTGGAAGATAACGCATGGTTTGATTCAGCCCCTTACTTTCCGATAATGTTGCTCTGCATTCGTGACAAATCCCTATCAGGGAGAAGCCCGATCTCTGACCGTTTGCCTTGGTGCCAGCCCATCCTTGCGGCAAAAAACGCCGCAAGGATGGGGCACCCACTTTGGTACAACAAACGGTCAAAGACCTAGTGGCCGCTCTCTTCCTTGATGAATGCTTCGTATGCCTCTGCCGTCAGCAGCGCGTCAAGTTCAGCAGGATTTGTAATGGCTACCTTGATAATCCACGTGCTGTTTGCATCGGCGTTGATCTTCTCCGGCGCGGATTCCAGTTCGACATTCACCGCAGTGACAGTTCCGCTGACCGGGCTGAAGAGGTCGCTGACCGCCTTCACGCTCTCAACGCTGCCAAAGCTTTTGCCTGCTTCGAGCGCTGTGTCAACCTTCGGCGCGTCAACATAAACGATGTCGCCAAGCGTCTCCTGCGCGTAGTCGGTGATGCCGATGGAGCCAGTGTTGCCTTCAACCAGAATCCACTCGTGCTCTTTGGTGTACTTCAGATTCGCCGGATATGCCATTCTCTCGCTCCTGATGTTTTTGTGGTTATGCTGCGATTTACTTCTTTGGCCGCTTGTAGAAGGGCAATGGAACCTGCTTCGCGCGAACGCGGTTGGCACGCACCTGCACCCAGATATCTTCTCCGCTCTCTACCACTGCACTCGGCACATAGGCCAATGCAATATTGTTTTTGAGGAAGGGCGCAGGCGATCCGCTCGTCACTGCGCCAATGGTTTCTCCTGCGGCATTCAGAACCGGATAACCATCGCGGGCAATTCCGCGCTCCTGCATTTCAAGGCCCACCAGCTTGCGCTGAACGCCCACAGCCTGAATTCTGCGCAGTGCATCTGCTCCAATAAATTCGCGGCCATCCAGTTTGCAGAAGCGATCCAGCCCCGCTTCAAAAACATTTGTGGCCTCATCAATCTCATGGCCGTAAAGCGACATTGCCGCCTCAAGCCGCAGCGTGTTGCGCGCTCCCAGGCCGCAGGGCAGAATGCCGAACTCCGCCCCTGCTTCCAGCAGTGCGTTCCAGACCATCTCCGAGGTCGGCACATCGCTGGGAATATAAATCTCGAAGCCGTCTTCACCGCTGTATCCGGTGCGAGCGATCAGTGTATTCGCAACGCCTGCCACCGTTCCCCAGGTAAACCAGTAATTTCTGATGGCCGCGAGATCGGTTTGAGTCAGTTTGGCCAGCGTCTCTGCTGCACGCGGCCCCTGGATCGCAATCTGCGAATAGTGCGGAGAGTAATCACTAATATGTACGCCCTGCGCTCCATGAACATCGGCAACGTGGCTCCCGATCCAGTCAAAATCCTTTTGCCGTGTTCCGGCATTCACCACCAGCAGCCAGTCATTCTCGCTGAGCTTGTGGACCAGAATATCGTCAACAAAAGTCCCTTCGGGGGTTAGCAGCGAGGAGTACTGTATCTGCCCTATCTTTAACCGCGACGGATCGTTCATGCTGATGCCGCTGATGGCAGCCATTGCGCCGGGGCCGCGAAACTGAATCTCGCCCATGTGGCTCACATCGAAGAGGCCCACGCCGGTGCGCACAGCCAGATGTTCCGCCACCAGCCCGGAGTACTCCACCGGCATATCCCAGCCGCCGAAGTCCACCATCTTTGCGCCGAGCCTCCGATGTGCCTCGTTGAGGGCAGTTTTCTGTAATGGGGCGGCATCGGTCACGGGCAGGCTCCTTTATGGATGGAAGCGCACAGCCCGAGCGGGCCGGGTCAGATTCAACTGCTTCCTCTATAACGATAAAGCATTTCTTCCGTTGCTGTAATTCGTGGCCGCGCGCCCTCTGCCAACGTGTGTGGCATAGAATAATTAGCGGAAACGAATCGCACAGTTTTCCACCAGAAAAGGGATATCCATGAACGTACTTCGCGCCGTCATCTCGTTTGCTTTGGGAGGCTATTTCCTGTGGCACGCCTGCGGACCAAACGCCGTTCAGGGCAACCGGGCCCACTTCTATGGAATGTTCGGCATCGTGCTGATTATGTTGGGCATCTGGCGGCTCTTTGTAGCCCTAAAAAAGTCTAAGATCGCAGCCTGAATCGCATAAAACATCTACAATCAACAAGCGATGGCTACCCGCATACGTTCTCACGCCAAGATTAATCTCGGACTGCACATCGGCCCGCCACGGCCCGATGGCTTTCATGCGCTTTCGACTGTTTACCAGACGCTCGAAGTGCATGATTTTGTGACGGTTACAGCTAAACCTGCTACCAGAACCGCGCTCTCGCTCACGACAAACGACAAGCGCGTTCCCACCGACAACCGCAACACTGCCTGGAAGGCTGCCGAGGCACTGCTGGCTCGGCTTGGAGTTACGGCAGAGGTTGCAATTCATATCGAAAAACTGTTACCAGTGCAGGGTGGGCTGGGTGCCGGATCGGCAAATGCGGTGGCTGCCCTGGTCGGCTTAGAGCAGGAGCTGGCAAAGGATGGGATCAAAGGACTTAGCGGGGCTGAAAGGCTGGAACTGGCGACTGAGATCGGCTCCGATGTGCCGCTGTTTCTGATTGGCGGCAGCATTTTGGGGCTCAATCGCGGCGAAGAGGTTTATCCGTTGCCCGATTTGCCTCCTGTATGGTGTACGGTGGCAACCCCGGCGGTTGGAGTATCAACCCCACAGGCCTTCCGCGACTGGGATGCGCTTTGCGCGGCGGGAGAGGTTGGCGGATTGACCCGGACCGGGGATCACGATAGACTCAAAGGGTTGAGCCGTCAGTTCGCAAGCGCCTTTTCAGGTACTTGGGCAGCGAATGGCTCCTCCGGTGTCTCTGCCGTGGGTGGAGATCAGGCTCTTCTAAAGGAGCTTGTCCGTACCGGGATTGAGAATGACTTTGAAAGCGTAGTCTTTCGTCAGCATCCCTTCCTGTACGAGATTAAGCAAACATTAGCGGGCACTCCAGAGATGGCTGATTCTCACGCAGCGGCGCTTTATGCTGCTTTGTCGGGTTCAGGTTCAGCGCTTTTCGGGCTATATGCCAGCCAGTTGCTGGCAGAAGCGGCACTGGAACGGTTGAAGGCAAAGTCGGTCGCGGGATTTGTAACGCGGACACTGCCAAGAGCCGAGTACTGGCAGGGAATGGCTGAAACGCTAGCAGCCAGGAGCTGAATTTAGGTTACTGGGCGATCGACTAACGGTAGGTCAAGTGCCTTTGACGCACTTTGTCCAGGTTCGAATCCTGGTCGCCCAGCCAGAGTTTTTAGTAAGACTGTCGGGCAGATGTATTTGCGTCCCGACAGGTTTCCGGGTCTGCTGCTTCCTGAACCCAAGTTGATGCAGATGCGGAGTTTATTCAGGACGAACACCAGCCAGAGCAAACCAGCTCAGGAGAGGGTAACGGAATGACGGATACAACCGGTTCTTTGCGGGAAGAAGTGTTGTTGGCACAGGATGCTGTGCCGAGTGCAGATGGAAAGGCCAAGGCTGCTTCGGAACGCAAGCGCTCTCGCAGCCTGTCTGAGGACAAACGCTTCAAGCTCTTTACCGGAACTGCGAATCGTCCTCTGGCTGAAGAGATTGCGCGCTTTATCGGAGTTTCGCTGGGCGAATCCAAGTTGCAGCGCTTTGCCGATGGCGAGTGCTACTTCCAACTGCTGGAAAATGTTCGCGGCGTGGATGTGTTTGTGCTCCAGCCGACCTGCTATCCGGTGGATCAGCATCTGGTGGAGCTGCTGGTCATGATTGATGCGCTCAAGCGCGCATCGGCGGCTCGCATCACGGTGGTGGTTCCGTATTACGGCTACGCAAGGCAGGATCGCAAGGACCGTCCCCGCGTTGCTATTTCGTCCAAGCTGATTGCCGACCTGTTGACGACGGCAGGCGCCAATCGCGCGTTGTTTGTGGATTTACATGCAGCACAGATTCAGGGCTTCTTCAATATTCCGGTAGATCACCTCTTTGCCAGCCCGGTGCTGGTGAGCTACTTCCGGAAGCTGAACCTGCCAAATCTGATTGTGGTTTCTCCGGATGCGGGTGGAGTGGAGCGCGCGCGCTTCTTTGCCACCAAGATGGGTGTGCCGCTGGCGATTGTTGATAAGCGCCGCACAGACATCAACGTAACCGAGGTGATGAATGTCATCGGATCGGTGGAAGGCAAGACCTGCCTCATCCTCGACGACATTGTGGATACGGCAGGAACGCTGGTCAAGACCGTTGATGCGCTTCTGGCCAATGGTGCAAGTCAGGTCTATGCCTGTGCTTCTCATGCGGTGCTTTCCGGCCCCGCAATCGAGCGCATCGCAAGCAGCCGTCTGGAGCAGTTGGTGGTGACCGATACAATTCCACTGCGCGAGGCGGCGCTGAAGGTACCGAAGATTAAGGTGCAGTCCATCGCCGGCCTTTTGGGTGCGGCCATTGAAAGCATCCACATGGAGACGAGCGTCAGCACGTTGTTCAGCTAAAGATTAACCTCGGCGCCACAACGGTTGCCGCGAACAAAGGGAGTGGGCCTTACGGCCTGTGCCCGAGAAAGAATTGAGAGAGAAAAATGGCATCTGAAGTAGTAGTAGCAACGGTTCGCGAAGGCAAGTTCAACAAGAATGCAGCACGCCGCGTGCGTGTAGCCGGCAACATCCCCGCAGTCATTTATGGCGCGGGCAAGGATGCAGTCGCTGTAACCGTTGACCCCAAGCAGATTACCCGCATCCTCCACTCCGAGAGCGGACACAACACCATCTTCGACGTGGACATAAAGGGCGATGGCATGGTCAAGGCGATGGTCGTTGACTGGCAGTATGAGCCCATCAAGGATGCACTGATTCACATTGACCTGAAGCGCATTGCCATGGACAAGCTCATCAAGGTGAGCGTGCCGGTGCAGTTGACCGGTGTTCCTGTCGGCGTCAAGACACAGGGTGGAATTCTGGATCAGGTTCTGCGCGAGGTTGAAATCGAGTGCCTGCCCGCAGACATTCCCAGCCACATTGATGTGGATGTATCGGGACTGGCGCTGTTTGGCTCAGTTCGTGTAGCGGATCTGCCGAAGAGTGACAAGATCACCATCCTCGAGGAAGAGGATACAACCGTGGCCCATGTGGTCTCCATCAAGGCCGAGGCCGAGCCGGTTGCAGCAGATGCCGTTGCAGCAACAACAGGCACAGCCGAACCGGAGGTTGCCAAGAAGGGCAAGCAGGATGCGCCCGACGCAGCAGCTCCGGCAGCCGGGACCAAGAAGTAGTTCCTGGCCATGCAAGAGCAAGAGGCCAATTCAGGGATCGGAGCAGCAAAGGAGTCGGGATTGGGATCGGGGCCGCACAGTTTGGGCGCCGATTCCCAGCCTGCTCCAGCCGCTCCAGTCAAACGTCCGGAGCGGAAGGGTCCGTTTCTGGTGGTTGGGCTCGGCAATCCTGGATTGGAATATGCATGGACTCCGCATAATGCGGGCTTCATGGCGCTGGACCGGCTGGCAAATCAGGCCGGGGTGGAAGTCAGCAATCGGCGTTGCCGGGCGCAGACAGCCACAACAAGAATTGCAGGGCGTGAGGTGATTCTGGCTAAGCCGGAGACCTTTATGAACCTGAGCGGCGAGGCAGTTTGTCTGCTGCTGAAAGAATTTGAGGCTGACCCCTTCGAGGATCTGATCGTGATTTACGACGATCTGGATCTGACTCTGGGCCGGGCGCAGATGAAGGAACGGGGCTCACCCGCCGGGCACAACGGAGCACGGTCGGTGAGTGGGACGCTCCGCTCCAATGATTGGCTGAGAGTACGCATTGGAGTGGGACCAAACCTTCCCCCTGAAGCGATTGCAGCCGGGGCCGCGTCGAAGACAGGCAAGGATTACCTGCTGTCGCCGATGCGGAAGGCAGAGTTGGCCGTACTCGACGGGGTTCTGGACCGCGTCGCAACTGCGGTTCGGGTGGTGGTCGAGCAAGGCGTGGCCGCTGCAATGAATGAGTTGAACCGTCGCGAACCCTGAGCAGGGCAAGCAACGGGGAGAAACAAAGCAACGCAAGCAACAACGCTCCTTAACAAAGGAGTGCAGGCCGCGCGGGAATCAATCCCGGCGGACGAAAGAGAGAAACAGGATGGCGAGAGTTTACGAAGTGATGTTTATCGTCCGGCCCGATGTGCTGGATGAGGATGTGGACAAACTGATTGCCGGCTTTGAGGCAACCGTGAAAAACGGCGGCGGATCGGTCCGCACGGTCGAGAAGCTGGGTCGTCGCAAGCTGGCTTACACCGTGCGCAAGTTCAATGACGGCAACTACATTCTTCTGACCGTTGAGGCAGAGGGTGCATTGGTGGGCGAGCTTGAGCGCCGTCTGCGCGTTACAGAACAGGTGATCAAGTTCATCACCGTTCGCATGGACGAGGAAGAGAAGCGCATTGAGAAGATCAAGGCGATTCGCGCCACGCACAAGAAGCTGAGCGCCATTCCTGCTGCTCCGCCGGTACAGGCTGCTCCAGTAGCCGCTCCGGTCGTTGCTGCTCCGGTGGCTGCTGCGGTCGAAGCGCCTGTTGTTGAAGCACCGGTCGCGGAAGAGGCTCCTGCTGCTGCGGATGCTCCGGCAACCGTTTAGCTTGTGAGATTTTGTTGAGCTCAGCCGCAGTGCTGAGTCCATGAAAAGAACGGGACGGCCAGCCGCCCCAGAGAAGAAAAAGAAGAGGAACAAAAATGTCAGACGAGATTCAAGCAAAAGCGCCAGAAAGCGCAGCACCAGCATCAGCTCCTTCCGGCCCGGGCGGAGATCGTCCTCGCCAGGGTGGACCCGGCGGTGGCCGTCCCAGTGGCGGACCCGGCGGACGCGGCAAGTTCTTCCGTCGCAAGAAGGTCTGCAAGTTCTGCACCGAGAAGATTGATGCGATTCCTTATCGCGATGTTCGCCTGTTGCAGGGCTTTGTGGCCGAGCGCGGCAAGATTGTGCCCCGTCGCCTGACTGGTGTCTGCACCACGCACCAGCGTCGCCTTACCCGCGCCATCAAGCAGGCTCGCAACATCGCTCTGCTGCCTTTTGCCGCACGGTTCTAACTGAGCCTGCTGCCGGCCAGGTGCCGGCAGACAAGCGCCTGAACATCAGGATTGGAGATTGTTCGAATGGAAGTCATTCTGAAGGAAGATATTGATAACCTCGGCCACCGCGGAGACGTGGTGAAGGTAGCCGATGGCTATGGCCGCAACTACCTGTTGCCGCGCAAGCTGGCGATGGAAGCCACTGCCGCCAACAAGGCCGTCATCATACAGATGAAGGAGTCTGCCGTACGCCGCTCCGCCAAGGAGAAGACCGAGGCAGAGTCGCTCTCGCAGTTGCTTGCAGCCGTCACCCTCAACTTTACCCGCAAGGCCGGCGAAGAAGACCATCTGTTTGGTTCCGTCACCTCGTCGGATATTGCACACGAGCTTGAAGGCAAGGGCTTCACCATTGACCGCCGCAAGATCCAGCTCGACGAGCCACTGAAGACCGTTGGCGAGTTCGAAGTGAAGATCAAGCTACACCGGGATGTTACGGGACAGGTCAAGGTGACCATCGCCAAGGAAGCAGAAGTCGCAGCCGAGTAACTTGCGGCTAGCTCTCTGCACAGAAGCAGGAACGGGCAGACGCACTCCGCAGGGAGTTCGTCTGCCCGTTTTGCTTTACCTTCCGCTCGCCAGCCGTGCAGCCAGCCGCTCCGGCAGCCCTGCTTCACGGATGCGGCGTTGCGCCAGTTCCACATTGTAGGGAATACGGTGCCACTCCAACTGCATCGAACTCAAATCAAACAGCGCGAAGGCGGCGCGCCAGTCATTGTCGCGGGGCTGGCCGACAGAGCCGGGATTGAGCAGATAGCGGTGGCTGCTATCAAGCGCAAGCGTAACGACCTCCCGCTCCACGCCGCCGTGATAATTGGGCTTGAGTGAGGTGCAGTGCTGCTCTTCAAGCTGGTAGCCGCCCTGAATGTGCGTGTGGCCAAAAAAAGTGATTCGCGCAGGACTCTCCGCCAGCGGATGCCATGCCTCGCGTCGCGAATGGATGTAGTGATCCTCGTCGAGCGGCGAGCCGTGGGCGCAGGCAACGCCCTCGCTCGGCAGAACAGGCCCGCGCGCCAGTTGCCGGAGCGCCAGACGGCTGGTTGCAATGAGTTGATTGCGCGTCCAGACCAGAGCGGCGGCGGCTATTGGATTGAAATCGGAGAGGTCGGTGATTCCGCTGGCGGCCTTGTCGTGGTTGCCGCGAACAGCCACATTCTGCAAGGGGATAAGACGCTCGACCACCTCATTCGGGCTGGCGCCATAACCGACAAGATCGCCGAGGTTCCACACAGCAATGTGCGCCGGAGCGGCAGCAAGCACCGCTTCAAGCGCTTCCAGATTGGCGTGAACATCGGAGATGAGAAGGATTCGCACTGTGCCTGTGCTTACAACTTTACTCTGCTCAGGCGCAGCCTGCACTCTCTCAGCAACGCACAAAATGCTGCGGCGCAACCTCGCGCAAACTTCCGCCCATCTCGCTCGGAGGAACAGTCGCCAGCGGCTCGTTGCGAGGCGTATGCATGTTTGGCACTGCTCCCAAAAGGCTGCGCGTGTAAGCGTGTTGCGGCGTGCGGAAGATGCTCTCGCGCGACCCGGATTCCAGCAACTGTCCGCCGCGCATGACGGCAACGCGACCGGCCATCTCTGCCACCACTCCCAAATCATGCGAGATAAAGAGCATCGCCATGCCGGTTTGCTCGCGAAGGTCGCGCAGCAGTGCAAGAATCTGTGCCTGTACGGTAACATCGAGCGCGGTGGTGGGTTCATCGGCAATAAGCAATTGCGGATGATTGATCAGCGCCATGGCAATCATCAATCGCTGGCGCTGTCCGCCGCTGAACTGGTGCGGATAGTCGCACACACGCTTCTCTGCATCGGGCAGCGCGACGGCTTCGAGCGCGGCAAGGGTTCGCTGGCGAAGTTCGCGGCGAGTAAGCGACGGATGATGCGCACTGAGCGCTTCGGCAATCTGCGCCCCGACACGCATGACCGGATTGAGCGCCGTCATCGGCTCCTGAAAGATCATGGCGATGCTCCGGCCCCGCAAACTGCGCAGTTCCTTTTGCGGGAGCGTGAGCAACTCGCGCCCTTCAAACCGTATGCTGCCCGCGACCACAGCCTGCGGCCCCAGCAATCCCAGCGTGGCCAGAGCCGTTGCGCTTTTGCCGCAACCGGATTCGCCAACCAGCCCCAGCGTCTCACCCTCGTCGAGAGAGAGGTCAAGCCCGCGAACGGCCCGCTGCAGGCCGAAACGAACTTCGAGATTGCGGATTTCGAGCAGCTTGCTCATGGGAATCTCGTACTACGAATTTAGGTTAAAAAATCCTCGCGCTGCGGGGTAAAGACGTCGAGAACCTCGGAGTCCATAATCGCTGAGGCCTGATGCTCCAGGCTACCATCAATTACCACCGTATCGCCCGCATACAGGTTCAGCACTTTGCCATCGAGCGTGAGGCGGATGTGTCCGCTCAGAATGTAGATGGCCTGCGAGTGCGGATGGCTGTGCTGTGCGCCAACCCAGCCGTTCACCATCACATTGCGAACCAGCATCAGTTGCGGATCGTAGGCAAGCAGATGGCGGGTCAGCCCCGGCTCCGGCTGTGAGACGATTGCATCCGCGCCCAGGACAATTTGATTTGGCTTCATTGAATACCTCTCCTCTTTACCTTACTTCCCATCGCCGTCCAATACAAAATTCGTACATTCGTTGCCAAGGTGGATTCGCATGTGAGACCCTGCCCTGCCGATGCGCCTAAAATAAAAAGTGACATGGCGACCAAAAAACTTCGCGTAGGACTTCTGTATGGCGGCAAGAGCGGCGAGCATGAGGTTTCGCTGCTTTCCGCTGCATCCATTCTCAAGGCAATTGACCGCACACGCTTTGATGTGATCCTCATTGGCATCAACAAGCAGGGGGGATGGCTGACCGGCTCAGCTGCTGAACTGCTGCTGGGCCAGCCCACACCTGCCAGCCTTCCGCTGGATGCTGCGTCCGCGACCGGCGTTGCCCCCTGCGTGGAGACAGCCGTGAGCCCGGAGGTTGCCATCCTCGACAGCCAGCGGCTCGACGTTGTTTTCCCTGTGCTGCATGGAACCTTTGGCGAGGACGGAACTATTCAGGGACTCTTTGATCTGGTTGGAATTCCGTATGTCGGTTCGGGTGTTCTTGGCTCCGCTGCGGGCATGGACAAGGATGCGATGAAGGCTCTCTTTCGCGCGGCGAAGCTGCCCCTTGTCAAGCATGTAACGCTGCTGCGTTCGGAGTGGAAGGCCAGCCCGCGCAAACATACGGCGCGGATTGAGGCGGCGCTGAGCTATCCCATCTTTGTAAAGCCTGCGAATCTTGGATCGTCGGTTGGCATCAGCAAGGTGCATGACCGCAAGGAGCTTGCACCCGCAATGGAACTGGCTGCGCGTTACGACCGCAAGATTGTGCTGGAGCAGGGCGTCGGCGGCAAGCGCAATAAGGCTCGCGAGCTGGAGGTGGCCGTGCTCGGCAACGAATCTCCTGTCGCATCCGTCGTCGGCGAAATTATTCCCGGCAAGGAGTTTTACGACTACGAGGACAAGTACCTCAGCACGGGTTCCGTGCCGATTATTCCCGCCAAGCTGACCAAGGCAGAGACGAAGCAGATTCAGGCGATGGCGGTTGCGGCTTTCCGGGCCTGCGATCTGTCGGGATTGTCGCGAGTGGATTTTCTGATGGAGCCTTCGGCCAGGCGCCGGATTTATTTGAACGAGGTAAATACGATGCCGGGATTCACCAGCATCAGCATGTATCCCAAGCTATGGCAGGCAAGCGGCATCGGTTATACGGAACTGATTACGAAGCTGATCGAGCTGGCGCTGGAGCGGCACGCGGACCGCGCACAGACTACTTTTGAGCGCGAGGAGTAATTTCATACAGCAGTGATTGAATCAGAAAGTCCTCCGGAGTAGTATTTCGCTGTCTATTCCTAAGGAGCTTTTATGCGCGTTATTTTGTGGACCGCTCTTGCAGCGGCATCCGTTCTTCCGACAGTCGCTCAGGTTGCACCGCAGCCGAATCCATCTCATCTATCCTCGCCGAGTTCATTCGAAGAGATGACGACGCAGGCATTTAGCGCCGAACCGGCGATCCCTGCTGTCATATTTGCGACCTCGATGCCGTTCAGGGAAGAGCCCGTAAAAGACCGTCCATTTTCTGCCACGGAAACAACAGCACGAGAACAAATACTGGCAGATGGCACGAAAATCACGAGTTCTGTCGAAATCCAGGTATGGCGCGACCGGGATGGTCGAAAGCGCGCCGAAGGCACATTGAAAAAGCAGTTCAACAGTTCGCAGTTGCGCAAGACGGTATCGGTATCAAACCCTGTGGATAGAACCACGATGAACTGGATAACCGGATCAACGAACGGCGGCCGTGTAACAGTGATGCATCTTCCCGGTTTAAGCTCAGATACTCCCAAACCTGCGATGAAGGGAGGATTGTCAGCGCTCTTATCTGCTCCGCCGCCGCCGCCGTCATTATTAACTGGCCTCAGTGGAGTTGTACGATCTCCAAAATCCATCCCCGACTCGTCTAAAACCAGCGTTCACACCGAGCAGTTGCCACCCGACAATATTGATGGACTCAACGTTGAAGGCATACGTACCACCACGATCATTCCCTCTGGCAGCCAGGGAAATGATCGTGAAATCACTGTTGTATCCGAGACATGGACATCGCCGGATTTGAAGATCATCGTTCGCCAGATTACGGACGATCCAAGAACCGGAAAAGTTACCAGAGAGTTGAGCCATATTGATCGTGCTGATCCTGATCCCGCGCTCTTCCAGGCGCCCGCTGGATACACAATTAAGGATTTTCCGGATATCACCTCGTCTACGCCCACAGAGGCAAAACACTAATTCGCATCTCTATCCTTCTGCTTGCCACACTCTCAGTCAATGTCTGAAGTGCGCAAACCGTTTACGCGGCTGGCGACCCTGCCAGTTCCCGGCCGCACACCAGCCTGCTCGGCGAATTCGCCTGCACGCGTCGAGCCTTTTAAAACAAAGCGTAGGGTTTGTTCAGAGTTTTTAGCTTGTGATGCTTTTACTTGCGAGCAACCAGCATCAGACTCTGTGGCCTGCCGACCGAGGCGGGACGGTGACCGCGATGCACAATCTCCAGGCACTCTTCCTTCAAAATAATTCGCACCTGATTACGGGCATGATTGGCCCAGGCTCCGATGGGGTCCATGCGCAGATACGACTGCCAGTGGGTGAGCGCACGACGACTCTCGCCGCTGCGCTCATAGGCAAGCGCCAGATTGTAGTGGGCATCCGCGTAGTTGGGTGCGATCTCCAGAGCACGCTGATAGGCCACCACCGACTCCGAAGGGCGCTTGAGTTCGTCAAGCACGTTGCCTAAATCAAAGAAGGCCAGAGCATAGTTCGGATCGGCCAAAGTTGCACGGCGGTAAAGCTGCTCGGCTTTTTGATAGTGACGCTGGTTGTAGTGAAGCGTTCCCAGATTGATGCACGCCGGAGCATGATCGGGCGCAAGCGTAAGAATGCGGTCGTACAGCTCCATTGCGATACGAACCTTGCCCGTCTCCTCGGCCTGCACGGCGTCGAAGAAGAGTCCCTGAACCTCCGTGTCGTCTGAGGGGGAGACTTCGGCTGCAGGACCACCCATCTGCCCAACAGCGATCGGAGAGGCCGCCTGCTGCTCTACCTGATCAAAATCAAAGAGGAACTGGCGGCGAATCGGATCCACAACCGTTCCCAGATGCCGGAAGGCCAGACGTGAACCATCGCGAATCACCACGGCCTCAAGCAATGGGTTTTCCATGCCCGCAACCGAGCGCATCGCAACAATGGAATTCCGAATGGAAGCGTAAGTGAGCTGGGAGGTACGCAGATCACGCAGCTTGCGAAGCTGAACCAGATCCTGAAAGGTGTAATTCTCTTTCGGGACGACCAGTCCGGCCCGCTCCCAGTTGCGGAGCTGGCGACCGTTCAGGCGCAGAATCCTGAGTACATCTTGTCTGCCATATGGATTCATGTCCCTGTCCCGTCCGTGTACAACTCACATACTACTAATGGGGATTATCTGCACAGAACCACAAGAGAACAAGAGGCCAAACGAAAAAAGATGTGGAGAATGCGTCTGAAATTCAAGATGGGAAGAAATGAGGAGCTTGAGGGAGATAAATCCTGGAGATATGGAGCCGACGATCGGACTTGAACCGATGACCTGCTGATTACGAATCAGCTGCTCTACCAACTGAGCTACGTCGGCAAACACGTTCCTGCCTTAGTGATTGTATCGTTCTCCCGAAAGCGCGTCTAGCGTGGGGCGGATTGCTGCGCAGCCCATCATTGCGAAGAGGAAGAATACACTCCACTGATTTCTGAAACTCAATAAATGCTTCTGCTGGAAATCTTCTGCATCAGAACCGTCAGCAAATAGTGGTTCAAAACAATGTTTGGAGCAACGAAAAGACCGCCCGACAACAGGGCGGCCTTTTCTTAGGGAGAATAGTTCCAACGGAGGCAAACCATCAGAACTTTCTGGCGCAATACTATGGTCGCAGTTTAAGGGTGTCAAGGTAAAATCCTGTGAAGAATAATGTCCTTATTAATCAATTACTTAGCAGGAGAAATTCAGAGAGGTAACGGCTCTGGTTCATCGCCTTTTGTTCGCTTTATTTCTTTGGGTTTTGCAGGGGGTTTTCTGTTATTATCTGCCGTTTGTCCGGTTTTAGCCGTTGGCTTTTGGACCAGTCTCGCCTTCTGAAACAGAATCCGAATTTTTCGATAGAGGCTCCTCTGAAAGCCCCGAAAGGTTGAGGCTGAGGAACTTGTTTTGCTCCTCATCGTCGAGCACACTCTTGCCACGCAGACGGCGATAGAGCAGACGACCTCCTCCGAAGAAGATGCCGAGGATGAGCGAAGTTCCACCAAGCACTGCGACCAGCATCACGATGCCGATAAGAAGCTTTGCTGTCTTTGAAATTTCACTGGCCTGTGGACCACTGCGCGTCCATGAAACCTCGGCCTGATAATAGACGCGTCCGGCAAGCTCTGCTGCCTGCCGATCAAAGAGACCGCCCGTGGTGATTGCAAGTACCGGACCGGTACGGCGAACGGAGAGCGCCAACGGATTGGAATCGGCCAGCGCCTGCGGCCAATGATTCTGCACCGGATTGCCTGCCTTGAAGAATGCAGCGATGGCCTTTTCGCGCTCGGCGGCAAGCTGCGGTGTGGGGTACTCGATGAGCGTCAGTACACCTTCGTTTCCCTGAATGCGATAGCTGCCGGACAACACCTCTGCGCCGCGATCAAAGCCAATCAGATCAACTGGCAGCGCTCCGCCACCCTGCGTGTAGGTTGTTTCTCCAAGGGAGTAGCGCGTGGATTGCGGCTCCAGTCCATCTTCGGGAAGATAATGCGACAAGGGCGGTGGAAGATTTGCATTGCCCTGAAGCAGCGGAAGCTTGCTTGCAAGCTCTCGCAGTTCCCCGGCAGACATTGCAGAGATGTGCGAGAAGGTTGCATCCACAACGATGTTGCTCTGCCAGAAGAGGACGCGGTTGTTATCGGAGGTTGCGCCGGTGCCAATCTGCTCTTTGGGCCAGTTCGGCTGGCGCAGCAGTGTATAGGCGCTATAGGCACCAGAGGCATCATTGAAGCACAGCAATTGAATTTTGAGACTTTCGCCGTCGCGCTGGTACTCGGCGGATTCGCTGGCAGTGATGCCTGCTTCCTTGAGCGATTGAGCTTCACTGCCTTCCGGTTGACCCTCCACCTTCGGCGTTCCACTCAACTGCCATCCGGCAAATGTGCCGGGAAGCACCGAGGCTGAGATAGGAAGTGAAGCTGCATGAGCCGTGAAGGTGCAGAGAGTAACAACGACCAGCGGCGAAATTTTACGAAGCAATGTTTTGCAAAGAAGCATGACAGATTTCAGATTATCACCTGCCTGTTACGATTAGTCGCCCTTGCCCACAGCCGAATGCACACTGGCCAGCGAGCGGTAGTACTGCTCCACGCCGCGAGCGATGGATTCGGCGATGCGCTGGCGATATTCGCCGGTCTGTAGCTTGCGGGCATCATCGGGATTGGTGAGGAAGGATATCTCGGCCAGAATCGAAGGCATATTCGCGCCAATCAACACAACAAACGGAGCCTTCTTGACGCCGCGATCCTTCAGCCCGCGATTGCCCTGCTGCAATCCGGCGTAGAGGCTCTGGTCAACATCGGTGGCAAATTCGCGCGACTCGTCAATCTTGTCCTTGAGCGTGATTTTTTTGACCAGATCACTGAGTTGATGAATGGACTGGTTGCCGACTGCATTCTCTCTTGCGGCCACCTCAAGCGCATCTGGCGAAGAGGTGAAGTTGAGGTAGTAGACCTCGACGCCGCGCGCGGAGGAGTCCGAGCTGGAGTTGGCGTGGATTGAAAGAAAGAGATCGGCCTGCGCCTTGTTGGCAATGGCTGTGCGCGTCTCAAGCGGGATGAAGGTGTCGTCGTCGCGAGTGTAGATAATCTCCGCACCAAGGCGCTGATGAAGCAGCTTGCCGAGTCGCAGTGCCACATCGAGCACGACGTCTTTTTCCTGGATACCATCGGGGCCGAGCGTGCCGGAGTCGTGCCCACCGTGACCAGCATCAATTACGATGCGGCTGATCTTCAATCCCAGTGCGCGGACGAGCGAGCGTTGGCCGTCAGCAGTGGGCGCGGCGGCCTGCACTGCATCCGGCACTGGCTGATTCTTGCTGGCTTTGCGATTTTTCTTGGTTGGCTTGCCGGCAACCGCATCCGTTTGCTTCACCGGCTCGGGCGTAACAACCGTTGCGGCAATCGGCGCGGTGGTCGGGCTGGCCGTGGCGCTGACGCGGCTGGGTTGATGGCTGATGGAAGCAACCTCGCGCGCAGAAGAAGCAGCGGTCTGCGGCTGTGCCTGAATCGGCTCAGGCTGCAGTCTGGGAGCAGCCGGCGTTAGCGTTGCGCCGACGGTGGGAATTGCCGCTCCGGGTGCAGCCGCATGCGTGACAGGCTGCGCGGGCCTGCCGCCGTGAATATCTATGATGAGCCGCCAGGGGTTGGGCAGCAGGAATGCCGAGTAGTCGCTCACGTCGCTGACATCAAGCACCACACGGGTGCGGTCGCCCTGAAATTGTGCAATGCGAATGCGCCGCAGATAACCTTCATCGGTAACATCGAAAGACTTGCCAATCAACTCCGGTGCAAGGCGAGTGCCAAGCAGATCAAAGTAGATGCGGTCGGGATTCAGAACGCGGGCTGCTTCGTAATGCACTTCGGCTTCAAGGTCAATCGCGATGCGCGTGTAGGTGGGAGTGGACCAGTGGCGAATCCCGGTGACCAGCGGCATACGTCCCTTGTGGACAGGAGGCGTGGCGTCGAGGCTGGGCTCGCTCTGCGTACTGCCGACCATACTGCGGTCCGGGTTGCGTGCAGGTTCGGGTGCAGGTACTGAGGATGTCGGCTGCGCCGAAAGATACGCAGGGGCAGGGGTTATCACTGGAGCAGTACTGCCAATCGTCTCCGATGCCGGAGGCAGCAGATCCTTCTCTGTCAGCTTGTTTGATGGCTGCGGTTTATCTGACGACGGCGCAGGGTTGGGGCTCAGCTTTGCAACGGTGGCGGATGGCTCCGGCTTTGCCGTTTGCGCTTTGGAGTTAACTGGCGGCTTTTTCCCTTTGCGTTTTTCCGCCAACTCTTCCTTCTGAATCGCCTTCAACTCGGCGCGGGCCTGCTCTGCCAGCGAGTGCTGCGGATAGAGTTTGAGAAACTGTTCGAAGCTCTTGCGAGCAGCGGCGCGGTCGCCAAGGTCGCGGCGCTCGATTTCTCCTTCCGTAAATAGAGCGCTCTGACGCAGGCGGCTGGTGGGATATTCGCGGCGCAGAAATTCAAACTGGCCGATGGCATCGTGCAGAGCCTTTTCATCGTCGAAGAGGCGACCCTCTTCGGCCAGCAATTCGCCCACCGCGCTGATGCTGGCATCGGCCTTTGAGGCGGCAGGGTTGCCGTGATAGATGGCGCGATAGGCATCGAGCACGTGGTCGTAATCGCGGCGGGTTCTGCGCGACTCCGGCTTGCCGTCCAGAGCCTCGCGCAGACGCTGAGCCTTATCGAAGGGAATGACGAAAACGGTATGCTGCGCGGCCTGCATGGATACAGCGGAAATGAGCGCAACAAGGCTGGCGCATACGATGCGCGCAAGGCCTGTTCGACGATGAAATTTTCTGCTCTGCATACCGCTCAACGAAATTTTCCAGACACTTTGATTATGGCAGTGATGCGAGGGGAAATGAGGTGGGAGGGGGTTGCTGGCTTGGTTCCATCCTGTGCACGGGCTGTAGAAACACGAGTTTTCCACGAAGAAAAAATGGCTCAGCACAGAAAGAATTGTCATCCTGCAGCCATGAATCTTGTCATCCCGCAGCACCAACGTTTGTCATCCCACAGCGCAAGCGAAGGGATCTGCTTTTTACATCTTTCAGCAGCACGAAAAAGCATATCCCTTCGGTCACAATGCTCCCTGCGGGATGACAAATCTCCGTTACGATCAGGCGAGCAGTTCGCCAACGATCTTTGGTGCTGCTTCGAGCGCGGCGTTCAACTGCGAAATATCTTTTCCGCCAGCCTCGGCCAGATCGGGCTTGCCGCCGCCTGCGCCGCCAACCAGTTTGGCGACGGCTCCGGCAATCTTTCCCGCATGAGCGCGCTTGAGCAGGTCGGCAGTAACACCAGCGATGATGGCAACCTTGCCCTCCTCCTGCGCCGAGCCCAGAATCACAACGCCCGAGCCGAGCTTGTTGCGGAGATTATCCACCAACGTGCGTAGTTGCCCGCGATCCAGACCATCGGCACGATGCGCCAGCACCTTGACGCCCTTGACCTCAACGGCCTTCGCAATCGCATCGTCAAGCGAAGAAGAAGCGGACTTCATGCGCATCTCATCAAGTTCACGACGCAGACGCTTTAGCTCCTCCTCCTGCGAGGCAAAGCGCGCGCGCAAGGCATCTGCCGGGGAATCGCTGGCTGCGCCGAGTTGCGTGGCAATCTGCGCGACTTCGTAATCGCGTCGGAATTCTCCGAGCGAGTTGAGACCGCTGATGGCCTCGATGCGACGAACACCGGAGGAGACGGCGCTTTCGCTGATGAGCTTGAGCAGGCCGATTTCGCCGGTGGCCTGCGTGTGTGTGCCGCCGCATAGCTCGGTCGAGAAGTCGCCAACCTTCACCACGCGAACCTTGTCGCCGTACTTTTCGCCGAAGAGAGCCATCGCGTTGTACTCGTTCACGGCTACATCAATGGGAACATCCACGATGGTCTGGACGTCCGTGTTGGCGAGAATTTCCTTGTTGACGATGCTCTCAATCTGCTCCAACTCTTCCGCATCCACCTGTGCGAAGTGCGAGAAGTCAAAGCGTAGGCGGTTGTTATCCACCAACGACCCGGCCTGTTTGACGTGCTTGCCCAAAACTTCTCGCAGGGCGGCGTGGAGCAGGTGGGTTCCGGTGTGATTGCGGCGGGTTGCGTTGCGGCGCTCGGTGTCTACAACTGTATCCACGCGCTCGCCAACTGTGATGGCCTGACGCACAATACACTTGTGCGCACGCACTCCCTGAACGGGTGCGATGCAGCCTGTAACCTCTGCGACGACGGTGTTGTGATCATCGGAGTAGAGCCAGCCACGGTCGCCCTGTTGTCCGCCTGAGTCTGCGTAGAAGCTGGTGTGGTCGAGGACAATCTCGACCTCCTCGCCCGGTTTGGCGGTGGGCTGGCCGACGCCATCCTTCACAATGGCGAGAACCTTGCAGCCATCGCTGCGCAGTTGCGAGTAGCCTTCAAAAATAGTCGGCGTGAGTTCGCGGTAAGCCGGAGATGCGCTCTTTTGTGCGCCGCCTTTCCATGAGGCGCGGGCTCGGGCCTGCTCTTCGTTGCGGGCTTTTTCGAAGCCTTCGTCGTCGAATTTAATACCCGCATCTCTACACGCATCACGAATGAAGTCTTCAGGAAGGCCATAGGTTTCGAATATATGGAAAGCTTTGCCGCCATCGAGTTGAAGTAAACTTTCTGCTTTTATCAGCTCAGGATAATCAACCTTGGATATCAAAGCATATTCCCCGTCTCCAACTCCGAACGCCTCAACAATTTTATTTTTGTAAGCAAGCCTATTGGATCTCATTTCGCCCTTAAGAACCGCCTTGCCTATATCTCGTGCTGTATCTTCGACTATTGAATCACTTACTTGATTAATTTCCTTCTGAAGTACCACTAAGGCGACCTTGAGAACGCGTGCGAACTGCTTTTCCTCGCTCACAATAACTCTGGCAATTCGATCCGCAGAATCAATTAACTCAGGATAAGCATTTTTCATTTCATCTCGGACGGCGTAGACCATCTCATTCATGAATGGCCGTTCCTGTCCGAGTTGGTAACCATGACGAATCCCGCGACGGAGAATCTTACGCAATACATAGCCGCGTCCTTCATTCGAGGGCAGTACTCCATCATTAATCAGAAAAGTCGCAGCGCGAGCGTGATCGCTGATGATGCGCAGGCTCGCGTTCTCGACCCCTGCGGTTGTTCCCGTCAACTCTGCGGCACGTTTGATGAGCGGCGTAAATAAATCCGTCTCGAAGTTTGAAAGTTTGCCTTGCAGCACTGCGGCCAATCGCTCCAACCCTGCGCCGGTATCAATCGAGGGCTTAGGCAGTGGGGCCAGCGTGTAGGTAGTCTGCCTGGTCGCGGGGTCCGTGGTGGCCGAGCGGTCAAACTGCATGAAGACCAGATTCCAAATCTCAACGTAACGCTGGTCGTCTTCGCCGAAGGGTTTGTCTTCCCCCGTCTCGCTGGCTTCGATGCCGAGGTCGTAGAAAATCTCCGAGCAGGGACCGCAGGGTCCAGTCTCGCCCATCTGCCAGAAGTTGTCCTTCATGCCAAAGGCGCGAATACGCTCCTTGGGCACGCCTGCCTTGATCCAGAACTGCTCGGCCTCGTTGTCGCGCGGAACGTCGGCAGTGCCTTCAAAGATGGTGACGTAGAGGCGCTCCTTCGGGATGGCGAGCCACTTGTCGCTGGTGACCAACTCCCATGCAAAGGCGATAGCGTCCTGCTTGAAGTAGTCGCCAAAGCTGAAATTTCCGAGCATCTCGAAGAAGGTGTGGTGGCGGCGCGTAAAGCCGACATTCTCCAGGTCGTTGTGCTTGCCGCCCGCGCGGACGCACTTCTGCGAGGTGGTGGCGCGCGAGTACTCGCGCTTCTCGGCACCAAGGAAGACGTCCTTGAACTGGTTCATGCCAGCGTTGGTGAAGAGCAGCGTCGGGTCGTTGGCCGGAACCAGCGAAGCACTGTGTACGCGGCGATGACCCTTCGACTCAAAAAAGCTGAGAAAGAGCTCGCGAATCTGGGAACCTGTTTTATATTGCATGTCTTAAATAGTTTACTGGAGTCGCGCGTTACTCGCCCTCGGATTCCTCCGGGTGGCCTGACACCTCCTCTTCAATGCTCTCAATGGAGGCCATATCCTCCTCCGGGATATTCCAGTTGCGGAGGATTTTGAAGATAACCGTGGTGCTGAAGCCGCCGCGAATCATCAGGCGCAGAATACGCGCAATCTGCTTCTGTGCGTCGGGGCCTTCGGGCTGCTTGACGCGCTTTCTGGCAAGGAATTTGCGGGCAAGCTGCTCCTCGTCCACCTCTTCGTAACCGGCTTCGAGGGTTTTGGCGATTGTCTCGCCGTGGATTCCCTTCTGCATCAGGTCCTGACGGACGCGGCGCTGTCCAAACTTCTCGTTTTCCATGCGCAGGCGCGTGTAGCTGGCGGCATACTCAACATCGTTGAGATAGCCGTGCTCCTTGAGCTTAATGAGGACGGCCTCGACGGCGGCCTCACCCGCTTCTCCCTCTTCGGCGCGGGTCTGGAGTTGCTTCTTCATCTGTGCAACCGTCATCATGCGACGACCCAAAGCAGCCAGAGCGTACTCATAGAGCGCTGCTGGAGCGAGCGGTTTGCGTTTGCCGGGTTTGCGTCCGAAGGCCATTTATGAACTTGCTCCAGTCGTGAAAGTTAGATGCTTTGAAAGGGCGCGGCTTCAGCCGCGCCGCAAAAGCATAAACAGCAAATTCGGCTTTAGCCGCCGAGGGAATGTACGTTGATGAATAAACATTTCCTCAGGGGCTAAAGCCCACGAGTTTGTTGTACGTCAAGCGGCGTGGCTAAAGCCACGCCCTTTCAAAACAAAGACAAACTACGCAAACGAGCTTTTCCGCAGCCTGTAAAGCCACGCCCCTTCAAAGCTAATGCAATTTCTAACACCTACTGCTTCAAATACTCATCCACCCAGCCATTCACCGTTGCGTACCAGAGGCGCGAGTTCTGCGGCTTCAAGACCCAGTGGCCCTCGTCCGGAAAGTAAAGCATCTTCGACGGAACACCGAGCCGCTGCAAGGTGGTGAAGAGATCAAAGCCCTGAGAAACATCGAGACGGTAATCCAACTGGCCGTGAACCACCAGCATCGGCGTATGGAAGTTCTTCGCAGAAAGAGCCGGAGACCACTTGCGGAATGGATTTTTGCTGTCCGGCTTGCCGTAGTAATCCCACGGATGTCCCTTGAACTCCCACTCGTTGAACCATAGCTCCTCCGTGGAACCATACGCAGCTTCGGGATTGAACATGCCATCGTGCGAGACGATGCACTTGAAGCGCCCAGTGTGGCCCTCGACCCAGTTGGCCATGTATCCGCCATAGCTGGCGCCAAGCGCGCACTCGCGATCCTTGTCAATAAAAGGATAGTGCTGCTCAGCGTAATCGAGGCCGCGCATCAGGTCAAGAAAAGGCTTGCCGCCCCAGTCGCCGTTGACGCCATCCACAAAGGCCTGTCCGTAGCCGGTGGAGCCGCGCGGATTCACCATCACAACAACATAGCCATTGGCGGCGAAGAGTTCGGCGTTCCAGCGGTAGCTCCAGGAGTCTCCCCATGCACCCTGCGGGCCGCCGTGGATGAGGAATTTGACGGGATATTTCTTCTTTTCGTCGAAGGCTGGCGGGCGAATGAGGAAGCCCTGCACCAGAAGCTTCTTTGCTTTGCCCACCCTGTCCGGTGCCGGGAACCAGAATGATTCGAGAGACGCGAGATCGAGTTGCGCGAGCAGGGCATCGTTCAAGTGTGTAATCTGCGAAACCTTACCCTGCGTGCTCTTCGAGCGGTCGAAGTCGAGTCGCACTACCTCGCTCGGCTGGCGAACCGTCATGCGCGTGGCGTAGAGAACATCCCCAACCGGATGAAGATCGCTATATTCGCCGTCAAACGATACGTTATCTCCAACCATGCCATCTATCGCAAGCACCCGGAGCTCTGCTTCCCCCGAATTTCCATCCACAAAGTAGATACGTTTGGAGTCGGATGTCCAGGCAAACTCATCCACCCAGCGGTCGAAGTTCACCAGCGGCTCTTTGATGGTCTTTTTGGCGCGGTTGTAGACAACCAGACGGAAGCGGTCGCTCTCGTAGCCGGGGCGCTCCTGCGAGCGCCATGCCAGCCACTTGCCATCCGACGAGTAGGCCGGGCTGAAGTCGCCGCCAAGCGAGGTGCTTACTCGGACCGGCCTTGCGAATCCATTGGTCAGGTCGAGAGTGAAGATGTCTGCATTTGTGCTGATGGCTGGTTCGGCGTCGAGATTTTCTTCGAAGGCCAGTTCCCTGCCATCCGGCGAAATTGCGTAGGCCCCGCCGCCACCAAGCGAGAAGGGCGGAACATCGTGCGTGTCGCCGGGATTGAGGTCGCGCAGGCCGCTTCCGTCCGTGTTGATGAGGAAGAGATGGCTGTGCTTGTCGCCTGTAAAGGCGTTCCAGTGGCGATAAAGCAGATGCGTGAATATCTTTGCTTTCACCTTGCTGTTTGCCGCATCATCGTCGCGATTCTTGTTGCAGGCGTCGGCTCCGGGGGATGGCGCGGCTGGGCAATCGGGATAGACGGCAGAGGTAAAAACAATCTGCCTGCCCGTCGGGGACCAAATGGCTCCATCAGCCTCGGTGCTCAGGCTGGTCAGGCGGTGCGGCTCGCCCACGATTCCGGCAGATGTATCAAAGGAGGCCAGCCATATCTGCTCGCCGCCGTCGCGCGAACTTGTAAAGAGAATCTCGGAGCCATCCGGGGAAAAGCGTCCGCCGCCCTCGCCCTGCGTCCACGCAAAAAGAGCGCGCGGTTCGCCACCATGGATGGCCTGTAGCCAAAGATGGCTGGTGCGCGTGTTCTTGTCGAGGTCCACATCTGTTGCATCGTAGAGAAGCCATTTGCCATCGGGCGAAACGGCGGTGTCGCCCAGCCGCTTCATCTTCATCATGTCTTCGAAGGTCAGGGGGCGGCGTTGCTCGGCAGGCGTGGCGCTCGGCGCAAAAACAGTGATTGCAGCGAGGAGTAGCAGCGGAAAAACAGGAATCTTCATCGGGAGGTGAACTCCATTGACTGGTGCAGAAATAACACAGAAAACAGCAGCATAAGTGTAACGCGAATGCGGCATCCTATCCCGCCAAACAGGCTGCGCCCGGTGCAATTGACTCGCATCCCTATTCGCCCTACCCTTGAAGGAGCCTTAAACTGAACCAGAGGGGGATTCCATGCTGATTAAGACCATTGACCTTGAGCGCGAGCCCCTCAACTTCAAGCTCGACTTTGAGCCCGGAGCCATTGATTTTGCGCCGGATGCCACTCAGGACGGCCCGCTGCACGCCGAAGGCACCGCAGACCTGCTGACAGAGCACCGTGGGCCGCACGAGATGATCCACGACATTCGCCTCCGAGCCAGCTACTCCGGACACTTCCATGCGCCCTGCGCACGCTGCGTCGAACCGGTCCGACATGACCTTTCCGGCGATTTTGACCTGATTTTCAGGCCTGTCGGGGCGGACGGCGGCGGCTCCGAGGCCGCTATTTCCACATCCGAGACGGAAATCGGTTATTATCTTGAAGGTGGTCTTTTGCTGGAAGACGTGCTTCGGGAGCAGGTGATTTTATCCCTGCCGGCCCGCAGTCTCTGCCAGCCGGACTGCAAAGGACTTTGTCCGCGCTGCGGAGAGAACCTGAACGAGAAACAGTGCCGTTGCGATGAGGCTCCTGCCGACCCGCGCTGGTTGGCTCTCGGGGAGCTTCGCAGCCACATCATCAAGGAATAAGACGTACCGGACCACCCCGTGCCTTTGGCTTACGGCTCAAGCGCATAACTCAGGGGGATGCTCTGCCGGTGCCCTGCAAGGAAAGGAAGTACTCGTACCATGCCTAATCCAAAACGGCGTCACTCCAAGCGCCGCACTGCACTTCGTCGCGCCCATGATTTCCTCACCGCTCCCTCTACGAGCGAGTGCCCCAACTGCCACGAGCGCAAGCTGCCCCATCGTGCCTGCCCCAAGTGCGGCACATACAAGGGCCGCGATGTTGTGGCCGTCAAGGAAGCCAAGTAACTACACCAAGCAAGCAGATGCTCATTGACATTGCGCTCGACGCAGTAGGATCCGACCTGGCACCATCGCCGGAGATTCGCGGGGCCATTGAGGCATGCCGCAAACTCCCGGTGCGTGTGCACTTAGTAGGTCCGGAAGCGGAACTGCGTGCGCGGCTCAAAAAGCACCATCTCAAACCAGATTTCCCAATCGTTCTCCACCATGCCTCGGAGCGTATCGGCATGGAGGAGAAGGCGGCGATTGCTGTCCGCAGCAAGCGCGACAGCTCCATGCGCGTGGGACTCAAACTGGTGCGCGAAAAGACCGTTGCCGGCTTTGTAACCGCCGGCAACACTGGTGCCGCCATGGCTACGGCCAAAATGGTTCTTGGCATGTTGCCCGGTACGGATCGCCCGGCACTCTCAACCGTTCTGCCGACCTCCGCCGGCTCGCCGTGCATCCTGCTCGATGTTGGCGCCAATGTGGATTGCAAGCCGCACAATCTGGAACAGTTTGCCATTATGGGCGAACTTTACAGCCGCAATGTGCTCAAGGTTGCCAAACCTCGCGTCGGGCTGCTCTCGATTGGCGAAGAAGAGACCAAAGGCAACGATCTGACACGGGAAAGCTTTGCCCTGCTACGCGACTTGCCGATGAATTTTATCGGCAACGTGGAGGGTCGCGACCTCTACAACGGTCATGTTGATGTAGTGGTCTGCGATGGATTTGTCGGCAATGTGGCACTGAAGGCAAGCGAGGGCCTGGCCAAACTGGTCAACTCAGAGTTGCGCCGCTCGCTCAAATCCAATCTGCTTTACATGCTTGGAGCCCTGCTTAGCAAGGGAGCCTTCGACAGCTTCCGCAAGCGGCTTGACTATACGGAATACGGTGGAGCACCTCTGCTTGGACTTCGCGGCGCCTGCATCATCGGCCACGGCTCCTCGAATGCGCGTGCCATCTACAACGGCATTCGTGTTGCGATGGAGTTTGCACAATCCGGCGTCAATCAGGAGATGGAAGATGCTCTGACGCATCCGGTTGAACATACCATCGCTGCCGCAATCGCTCCAGACGCTGAGATTTAAGCATTCGGTCGCTCTGAACAAGTTCCACTTCGGGTATGTTTTGAAAGGGCGGGGCTTTGAGCCCCGCCGTAAAGGCATAATCAACGGGTACGACTTTAGCCGCCGAGGGAGTGCGAGTTGTTGAAGAAACATTCCCTCGGGGGCTAAAGCCCATGAATTTGTTTTCCCGTCAGGCGGCGCGGCTAAAGCCGCGCCCTTTCAAAGCGCTGCACTCACAGACTTGTTCAGCGTGTTCTCTCAGAAAATTCCTCAAGGAAGTACGCATGTCAAAGAAGATTGCCTTTCTCTTTCCGGGCCAGGGCTCGCAGGCCGTAGGAATGGGCCGCGCCCTCGCTGAAGCCTTCCCCGTGGCGCGCGCAACCTTCGCCGAGGCCGATGAGGCTCTGGGATTTTCTCTCTCCTCGCTCTGCTTTGACGGACCTGAAGACCAGCTTCGCCTTACCGAATTTACTCAGCCAGCCATCTTTACCGTCTCTGTCGCTGCAGGACGCGTTCTGGCTGAACACGGCATCACACCGGCGCTTGCTGCCGGTCACTCGCTCGGCGAGTGGAGCGCCAACTGCATCGCCGGAACCATTTCCTTTGGAGATGCCGTGCGGGCTGTGCGCAATCGTGGCCGCGCCATGCAGGAGGCCGTTCCCGCCGGACAGGGCACGATGGCCGCCATTCTGGCGCTTGATCCGGAGTCCATCGCCGCCGCCTGCGCTGAGGCTGCCACTGCTACCGGAGAGGTTGTTGCGCCTGCGAACGACAACTCGCCCGGTCAGATTGTCATCAGCGGAGCCGTTCGAGCCGTTGAACTGGCCGCAGAACTCGCCAAGGCAAAGGGCGCACGCAAAACGGTAATGCTGCCGGTCAGCGCACCCTTCCATTGCGCAATGATGATGCCCGCGCAGGAACGCGTTGCCGCAGAGCTACGGACGCTCACGCTCAATGACCCTCAATTCTCCATCGCCGCCAATGCCAGCGCCCGTTTTGTTACAACCACAGATGCCGCGCGCACCGCTCTCATCGAACAGGTGACAGGCGAGGTTCGCTGGCGAGAGTGTGTTGCATTGCTCATCGCAGAGCAGACTGATTTATTTATCGAAGTTGGTCCCGGAAAGGTTTTGAGCGGATTGATGCGCCAGATTGATCGCTCGCAGACCTGCCTCCATGTCGAAGACCCTGAGAGCCTCGCAAAGACTCTGGCTGCAATCAATAGCTAATTCCGTTATCAGTTGCCCTGAACTGGCATGATGGTTTCAATCTCATCCAGTTTATGAAGTTTTTGCACCTTGCTTTGCAACTTATCGAAGAAGAGATAGATAACCGGAGTGGTGAAGAGGGTCAGCATCTGGCTCACAATCAATCCTCCGACGATCGTGATGCCGAGCGGGCGGCGCAGTTCCGAACCGACGCCGGTGCCAAGCGCAATGGGCAAGCCGCCCAGCAGCGCTGCCATCGTTGTCATCATGATGGGACGGAAGCGCATCTGGCAGGCCTTGTAGATTGCGTCCCGTGACGAGAGCCCCTCTTCGCGCTCGGCCAGCAATGCAAAATCAATCATCATGATGGCGTTCTTCTTCACGATGCCGATCAGCAGCAGAATTCCAATCAGGGCCAGCAGGCTCAGTTCCGTGTGCGTGATGATGAGCGCGAGCAGCGCACCTACACCGGCGGAGGGCAGCGTGGAAATAATCGTGAGCGGATGAATCAGGCTTTCGTAGAGCATCCCCAGCACGATATAAACCGCAATCAGCGCGGTCAGGATGAGGTAGGGCTCGTTGGCAAGAGATGCCTGATAGGTCTGTGCCGTTCCCTGAAAACTGGAGTGAACCGTAGCGGGCATATTGAGCTGGCTCTGCACATCATCAATGGCGTTGACGGCATCGCTCAGCGATGCACCCGGCGCAAGATTAAAGCTGAGTGTAACAGCCGGATACTGCCCCTGATGATTGACCTGCAATGCCGAGCGATGCGGCTCGTAATGCGCGAAGGAGGAGAGTGGAATCTGCGCTCCGGTTGAAGATGTCAGATAAATTCCATTCAGCGAGTCCGGGCTGTTCTGATACTCATGCGCTACCTCCATGACCACGTGATACTGATTCAGTTCCTGATACATGGTGGAGACCTGACGTTGGCCGAAGGCGTCGTAGAGCACGTTGTCAATATTGGCTGCGGTGATGCCAAGCCGGGAAGCGGTGTCTCGGTCTACCACTAGTTCTGCTTCCAGCCCCTGATTCTGCTGGTCGGTGGAGACATCCCTGAGCAGGGGTTGCTTTGCCAGCAGCGCCTGCATCTTTGGTGCCCAGCCCATCAGCTCATTCAGGTTGTCGTCGCTCAGTGTGTACTGGTACTGCGAGTCGCTGCCGCGTCCGCCGGTACTCAGGTCCTGCGCTGTTTGCAGAAAAAGCTGAGCACCGGGGACTGAGTTCAGGCTCTTGCGCAGCCGGTTGATGACCTCATCCGAAGATACCTTGCGCTCGGCCAGCGGCTTGAGCGAGATAAACATTCTGCCGATGTTGATACTGCCGCCGCCGATGAAAGCATCCACAGTCTGAACCGCCGGATCCTTCATCACAATCTCTGTAAGCTGCCGCTGCTTAATGCGCATGGCATCAAAGGAAATATCCTGCGAGGCGCGCAGGCTACCCATCAGGCGTCCTGTATCCTGCTGCGGAAACAGGCCCTTGGGCACAACGATGTACAGGTACACGCTGAGGAAACATGTCCCGATGGTTACGGCCAGCATCAGAGCGGGGTGGCGCAGAACCCAGCGCAGCCCGCTCAGATACTCCCGGTGAATGTAGTTGAAGAATCCCTCTGTGGTGCGATAGATGAAGTTACGCGCCTTGTTCGGGTCATGCACTTTCAAAAATTTGGCGCACATCATCGGCGTAGTGGTCAGCGAGACCATCAGGGAAACCAGAATCGCAACACTGAGCGTGACGGAAAACTCGCGGAAAAAGCGGCCCACAATGCCGCCCATCAGCAGAATCGGGATGAAGACCGCAATCAGCGAGAGGCTCATGGAAACAACCGTGAAGCCGATCTCGCGCGAGCCGCGCATGGCGGCGGCAAAGGGCTCCATCCCCGCTTCGAGATAGCGCATGATGTTCTCGATGACGACGATGGCATCATCCACCACAAAGCCGGTGGCAATGGTGAGCGCCATCAGCGAGTAGTTATCCAGCGTGTAGCCGAGCAGGTACATCACGCCGAAGGTTCCCACCAGTGACAGCGGTACGGCAATGCTCGGAATGACGGTGGACCAGACCTCGCGCAGGAAGACGAAGACCACCAGCACCACCAGCAAAACACTGATAATGAGGGTTCGCTCCACATCCTTGACGCTGGCGCGGATGGTTGTGGTGCGATCAATCGCCACATCCATATTTACCGTCGGAGGCAGCGCTGCGCGCAGTGTTACAATCTCAGCTTTGACCCGGTCGCAGGTGTCAATCACGTTGGCGCCGGGAATCTTCATTACCGCCAGAATGATGGAAGGCTTGCCATTCGCCAGTCCGGCGTTATGCAGGTCTGCAACACTGTCCTCAACCTCGCCCAGGTCCCTGAGCCGAACCGGAGCGCCGGTCTGCGGGTTGTAATAGACAATCAGCGGGGCATACTCGCTGGCCTTGAACATCTGGTCGTTGGTCTGGATGCTCCACTGGTGATCCGTATCCTGAAAGCTGCCCTTGGGCCGATTGGCATTGGCATTGCCGAGTACTGTCCGAACCTGCTCCAGACCGACGCCGTAAGAACTCAACTGCATCGGATTCAGTTCGGCGCGAACGGACGGGCTCGAACTGCCCCACACGCCCACCTGAGAGACGCCGGGAACCTGCGAAATCTTCTGAGCGATTACCGAATCGGCAAGGTCGTACAACACTCCTCGCGGCACCACATCCGAGGTGATATTGAACATGACAATGGGAGCATCTGCCGGATTCACCTTGCGGTAAGAGGGGTTCTGCGGGAGGTTGGCGGGCAACTGGCTGCGGGCTGCATTGATGGCTGCCTGCACATCGCGCGCGGCTGCATCAATGTTGCGCGAGAGGTCGAATTGCAGCGTGACGCTCGCCGAACCGGTCTGGCTCGAAGAGGTCATCTGCGTGATTCCGGCGATGCGTCCGAACTGCCGTTCGAGCGGTGTTGCTACAGACGACGCCATCGTCTCCGGACTGGCGCCAGGCAGGCCTGCACTCACCTGAATGGTCGGCAACTCCACCTCGGGCAGCGATGCCACAGGCAGGAAGTTGTAAGCTACTGCGCCTGCGAGCAACAGAGCAAAGCTCAGCAACGAGGTGGCAACCGGACGTTTAATAAATGGCGCAGAGAGATGCATGGCGCTGCCTACTCGGCCAGGATGGCCGCTCCTTCCGCCGAAACCTGTACCTTCTTCTTACCCGTAATCTTGTGCATCAGGCGATCGAAGTACAGGTAGATAACCGGCGTGGTGTAGAGCGTGAGAATCTGCGAAAAGATCAGTCCGCCGACAATTGTGATGCCCAGCGGGCGTCGCAGCTCAGAACCGACACCGGTGCCGAGCGCCAGCGGCAGGCCGCCGAGCAGCGCGGCCATGGTCGTCATCATGATGGGACGGAAGCGCAACAGGCAGGCCTGATAGATAGACTCTGCTGCGGACTTGCCCTCCTTGCGCTCGGCCTCCAGCGCAAAGTCAATCATCATGATGGCGTTCTTCTTCACAATGCCGATCAGCAGCACGATTCCAATCAGCGCAATCACACTAAAGTCGGTGTTGCAGAGAATCAGCGCCAGCACTGCACCCACGCCCGCTGAGGGAAGCGTGGAAATGATCGTGATGGGGTGGATGTAGCTCTCGTACAAGATGCCGAGCACAATGTAGACGGTGATGAGCGCGGCCAGAATCAGGATGGGCTCATTGGCCAGCGACGCCTGAAAGGCCTGCGCTGTTCCCTGAAAGGCCGGGTTGACGCTGGGCGGCAACTGCACCTTGGCCTGCACACGCTTGATGGCGTTGACGGCATCGCCAAGCGATGCGCCCGGTGTCAGGTTGAAGCTGATGGTCGTGGCCGGGAACTGTCCCTGATGATTGATGGAGAGCGTGGCTGGCACCTGTTCAAAGTGTGTAAAGGTCGAGAGCGGAACCTGAGTCCCATTCGAAGATTTAACGTAGAGATTCGCCAACACCGTCGGGTCTTTGCGGAATTGCGGCGCGACCTCCAGCACCACATGGTACTGGTTCAACTGCGTGAAGATGGTAGATATCTGCCGCTGACCGAAGGCATCATACAGCGTGTTATCCACATCCTGCATTGCAATGCCCAGGCGATTGGCTGTATCCCGGTCCACCACCACATTGGCTTCGAGAGCCTGATCCTGAAGGTCGCTGGCGACATCGGCAAGATCGGGCTGCTTCTTCATCTCGTTGACCATCAGACCGGTGTATTTGGAGAGTTCCTCCGAGTTGGCATCTTCCAGCGAGTACTGATATTGCGTGCGGCTGACCCGATCCTCCACCGTCAGGTCCTGTAGCGGTTGCAGGAAGAGCTGAATGCCCGCAATGGCATCCACCTTCGGCTGCAGGCGCGCAATGACGGAGCTGGCCGACTCTCCACGCACATCGAGCGGCTTCAAATTAATCTGAATGCGGCCGCTGTTCATGGTTGCGTTCGTGCCATCAACGCCGATGAACGAGGAGAGGCTCTCGACCGCCGGGTCCTCAAGAATCACATCCGAAAGCTGCTGCTGGCGCTGCGCCATGTTGTTGAGTGAGATGGTCTGCGGTGCCTCGGAGATGCCGAGGATTACGCCGGTATCCTGCACCGGGAAAAATCCCTTCGGGACAAAGTAAAAGAGAACCAGCGTTGCTACAAGCGTCGAAATTGTAACAATCAGCGTTGTAAATTGGTGACGCAACACAACCCGCAGCGTGGAGGCATAGGCATTGATGACGGAATTAAAGAATGCTTCCGATTTGCGGTAGAACCAGCTCTCGTTTTTCTCATTCTTTTGCTTGAGAATTTTGGAGCACATCATCGGCGTCAGCGTCAGAGAGACAACTGCCGAAACCAGAATCGTCACCGCGAGCGTGATAGCAAATTCCCGGAAGAGTCTGCCTACCACATCCCCCATAAAGAGCAGCGGGATGAGCACAGCAATCAGCGAGACGGTCAGCGAAACAATGGTGAAGCCAATCTGCTCTGAGCCTTTGAGCGCAGCCTGAAGCGGCGTGTCGCCCTCTTCAAGAAAGCGCGAGATATTTTCGATCATGACGATGGCATCGTCCACGACGAAGCCGGTCGAGATGGTCAGAGCCATCAGCGTCAGGTTGTTGAGGCTGTAGCCGAGCAGGTACATCACGCCGAAGGTTCCCACCAGCGAGAGCGGCACAGCCACGCTTGGAATGATGGTGGCGGCAACGTTGCGCAGGAAGAGGAAGATAACCATCACCACCAGCGCAACGGTCAGCATCAACTCAAACTGCACGTCCTTGACGCTGGCGCGGATGGTCGTGGTGCGGTCGGTGAGGATGTCAATATGGATGGATGCAGGCATGGTTGCCTTAAGCATCGGCAGCAGCTTGTGAATGCGATCCACGACGGCGATGATGTTGGCACCGGGCTGGCGCTGAATATTGAGAATGACTGCGGGCTTGCGGCTGGCCCATGCTGCCTGCTGCGTGTTCTCGGCTCCGTCAACCACATTCGCCACATCCTGCGTTCGAACCGGGGCGCCATTGCGATAGGCGATGATGATGGGCTTGTATTCGGCGCTGGTAAGCAACTGGTCGTTCGCGCCGATGGTAAAGGACTGGCGCGAGCCGTTCAGGTTGCCCTTGGCCTGATCCACGTTGGCGGCAGAGATGGCTGTGCGCAGATCCTCCAGCCCGATGCCGTAGGAGGCAAGCTGCGTGGGATTTGCCTGAATCCTCACGGCTGGCTTTTGTCCACCAGCAATCGAAACCAGGCCAACACCAGTGACCTGCGATATCTTCTGCGCCAGATTGGTATCGGCTGCGTCCTCAATTTTTTCCAGAGAGAGCGTGTCCGAGGTCAGGGCCAGCGTAAGAATCGGCGCGTCCGCCGGATTCACCTTGTTGTAGACCGGAGGGTTCGGCAGGTCGGTTGGCAAAAAGCTGGTGGCCGCGTTAATGGCCGCCTGAACCTCTTGTTCGGCAACGTCAATGTTCGCTTCGAGGGTGAACTCCAGCGTAATGACAGAGCCGCCGCCGGAGCTGGAACTGGTCATCTGCTGGAGGCCCGGCATCTGCCCGAACTGGCGCTCAAGCGGAGCGGTCACGTTCGTGGACATGACCTGCGGCCCTGCGCCGGGATAGAAGGTGACGACCTGAATAATCGGGTAGTCCACCTCTGGCAGCGCTGAGACAGGCAACTGCGTATAGCCGACCATGCCAGCCAGCAGGATGGCAACCATCAGCAGAGAGGTCGCAACCGGTCGCAGAATAAATGGCCGGGAAGGACTACCGAATCCTGAAGGACTCACTGCGCTTGTCCGCCTTTGTGATGAGAACCATTGCCGCCAGCCGGAGCAGCGTCACTGCTCGCTGCCGGTGCTCCCTTGTGATTGCCGGGGCCTTTGGATTGATCTCCGGACTTGGCGTTGGCTTTGTTCTTTGCCACCTTGGCATCAAGTTTGGAGCCATTGCGAATCTTATCCGCACCATCAACGACGACCATCTCGCCGACATTCAATCCATCCTTAAGAATGGTCTGCTGGCCTTCTGTCATCTCCACATCCACGGTTCGCAGTTGGGCTGTTTTTTGCGGCGTAGCCACCCAGACAAAGCTTCCCATCGTTCCCGTTTGCAAGGCTGCGGAAGGAACCACGAGCGCATCGCTCCTGACCTCAAGAATCAAATGGATGTTTACAAACTGGTTCGGGAAGAGAGTTTCATCCGTATTCGGGAAGACAGCCTTCAGTTTGGCAGTTCCGGTGGTGGTATCCATCTGGTTGTCTGCGGTCAGCAGAAAGCCGTCGGCAATTTTGTTCTGGTCGGCACGATCCCATGCCTCGACCTTCAGCTTTTTGTTCTGGGCCAGTTTGGCCAGCGCCTGGGGCAGTTGACCCTCTGGCAGAGTAAAGTCCACAGCGATGGGCTTGAACTGGTTGATGATGATCAGGTTGGTGGTGTTGGCGACGATGATGTTGCCGGGGTCCACCAGACGCAGGCCCACGCGACCGCTGAAGGGTGCCTTCACCGTACACCAGTTCAATTGCAACTGATCAGTTTCAATGGCTGCCTTGTCTGCCTCAATAGCTCCCACGTACTGCCCAAAAGAGGATTCCTGCGAATCAAGAGATTCCTTGGAGATCACGCCCTCGTTATAGAGCGCCTTGTAGCGCTGGAATTCTACCTGTGCGTTCTTGAGCAGCGCCTGATCATGCGCCAGATTTCCCTTGGCCTGATCGAGCGCGGCCTTGTAAGGAGCGGGGTCAATCTGAATCAGCGCCTGTCCCTGGCGAACCTCCTGCCCTTCCGTAAAGCGGACGCTCTGAATCGGCCCATTGACGCGTGCCTTCAGGGTTACAGAGTTGTAAGGAGTCACGGTTCCGAGCGCGGTCAAATAAATGGGCATCGCGCGCGTTTCAGCCGCTACCACCTGAACATTGACCGGGCGGTTCAGCAGTTGCTGCTGCTGTGCCTTGGCGGCAGCGGCCTCTTTGGCGCTGTTGCTCATAAAACGCCAGACCACAGCTCCCACCAGTGCTGCGAATATCAGAAAAAATATCAACAGCTTGATCTTGCCACGCTTGCTCGTTTTGACTTCTACTTGATCGGTCACAGACCCTCACTCACCTGATTATCTTGAATCCCGGGCAGTATTTTCCGTGCAAAAAAGCACAGGAAAAGGCCGGAAGCGCCAGAGTGCCGCCTCCAAACCAGACGTTTCATTCAGAGAAAAGGTTTCGTGTGGGGTATTGAACTGAGGCCCATCTCTGCCTGTTACTACAATGTAACGCATTTGAGTTCCTCTTTTGCTTACAGAGCCATGAATCGCAGCCGGTTACAAGCTGCTTCCGGGCCTCGTTCTAGTACACTTACATCAACACCTGTCTCTGGTTTGTGCCTGTCGAGCCTCACTGGGACGCAACCATGACGCAGAGGCATTGAGGCCCAATGAGTCATTCCGCCACCGAGTATCCGGCAGCAGCAGTTCCCCTGCGACCACTCTGCGTTGATCTGGATGGCACCCTCGTCAAAACAGATACCCTGCATGACGCGCTGCTCTTGCTGGCGCGGCAAAGGCCCAGAACCCTGCTCCTGTTGCCGAGATGGCTGCTTGGCGGCAAAGCTGCCTTCAAGCGCGAAGTCTCGAGCCGTGTTCGCATGGATGCGAGTACTCTGCCCTACAACCTTCCCCTGCTGGAATATCTGGAAGAGCAGCATGAACTTGGCAGGGCCATCTATCTGACGACCGGTGCAGACCGCACCATTGCCGATAAGGTCGCGGCTCATCTGGGCTTTTTCACCGGCATTCTCTCAAGCGATGGAAAAACCAACCTTACCGGCCAGAACAAGCTTGACCAACTGCGCGGATTAAGCCCCGAGCAAGGCTTTGACTATGTAGGAAACGCCACCCCTGATGCTGTTCTGCTGGCCGCCTCCACCGAGGCGATGGTGGCAAACCCCAGCCGCAGCCTGCTTCTGAGCCTGAAGCATCGCAAGGTGAATATCGTCCGGAGCTTTCAGGACCGCGGCAGCCTTCCTAAAACCATACTGAAGGCCATCCGCATCCACCAGTGGGCAAAGAACATTCTGCTTTTTCTGCCCATGCTGCTGGCCCACGTCTTTACTCCTGCCAAGCTCTACGGCGTGCTGGCAGCCTTTGTCAGCTTCAGCCTCTTTGCTTCGGCCACCTACATCCTCAACGATCTTCTCGACATCGGCAGCGATCGCCATCATCCACGCAAACGTACCCGGCCCTTTACCAGTGGCGATCTTTCGCTGCCTGCCGGCGTTGCCCTTGTGCTCATCTTTGTTGCGCTGGGAGCAGCCTTTGCCGTGCAACTGCCGATCGGATTCATCTTCTGGCTTGCCTTTTACGCGGTGGTCACACTGAGTTATTCGCTCTTTCTGAAGCGGGTTGCGTTAGTGGATGTGATTGTACTTTCCGGCCTTTATACCATAAGGATTCTGGCTGGGGGCGCGGCTACGGGAAGCCCGATCTCAACCTGGATGGCTAGCTTTTCGGTCTTCTTCTTTCTCTCGCTGGCCATCGTCAAGCGTTTTGCCGAGATGGAAAATCTGCGCGAACGTGGGAAAATTCCCGCCAATGGACGCGGGTACATCCTCAACGATCTGGAGCAGTTGCGCGCCTTTGGAACTACCAGCGCCACTGCTTCCGTCGTCATTTTTACGCAGTACATCAGCCACAATGAGGTGGTCGCGCTCTACAAGCATTCCAACCGTCTGTGGCTGATTGTGCCGCTGATGCTGCTCTGGCTCTTCCGTGTCTGGCTGCTGGCCTCCAGAGGAGAACTTGACGAGGATCCGGTCATCTTTGCCATTCGCGACCGCACCAGTTGGCTGTTGGGGGCAGGCGTTCTGCTGGTTGCACTCTCCTCCATCTAGCATCTGAGTCTATTGAGGGCCGGGATGCGTCAAATAATAAGTTCCTTCATACTGGCTTAGGAACCATTTCGACGGATCCGTGTCACATTATGAACGCTGTTTCAACCCTGTATTTCCGCGCCCGGAATTCTGTGTGTTTTAGTTTCTGAGCGGTTGAGGAGCAACACAAAGCCTTATGTGGATTGTCCGATTAGCGCTCAGACGGCCTTACACCTTCGCCGTCTTTGCGCTGCTGATACTGATTCTCGGTGCTGTCTCTATTCTGTCCATGCCGACGGATATCTTTCCGGATATCAACATCCCCGTCGTCACCATCGTCTGGAATTACACCGGCCTCTCTGCCAGTGAAATGGCAAACCGTATCGTCCTGCAGAGCGAGCGCGGCCTGACGACGACGGTCAACGACATTGAGCACATTGAATCGCAATCGCTCAATGGCGTTGCCGTTATCAAGGTCTTCTTCCAGCCTCACGCCAACCTGCCCTCCGCCATTTCGCAGGTAACGGCCATGAGCCAGGTAACGCTGCGCAGTCTGCCGCAGGGCACGGTTCCGCCCTTCATCATCACGTATAGCGCCTCCTCTGTTCCGGTACTGCAACTGGCGCTGAGCGGCAAGGGGCTCGACGAGCAGCAACTCAACGACTTCGGTGCCAGTTTTATCCGCGTACAACTGGCAACCGTGGAAGGCGCTCAGATTCCCTATCCGTATGGCGGCAAACAGCGTCAGATACAGGTGGATCTGAATCTGCCCGCGCTTCAGGCACACGGACTCTCGCCCGCCGATGTGGTAAGTGCATTCAGCGCGCAGAACGTGATTGCCCCCGCCGGTACGCTCAAGATGGGCGAGTACGAATACTCGGTGGCTACCAACAGCGCCCCGGGGCTCATCAAACAACTCAACGACCTGCCCATCAAAACCGTAGATGGGGCCACACTCTACATTCATGATGTGGCCCATGTCCGCGATGGCTCTGCTCCGCAGACCAACATCGTTCGCGTGGACGGCCAACGCGCGGCGGTTCTTACCATTCAGAAGACGGGCCGCACTTCGACACTCGACATCATCAAGGGCATCTACTCCAAACTGCCCATTATTCGTGCCCAGTTGCCCTCGGTTCTGCGCATTGACCCGCTGAACGATCAATCCATCTTTGTGCGTTCGGCCATCTCCGGCGTTGTGCGCGAGGCCATCATTGCCGCCTGCCTTACCGGCATCATGATCCTCGTCTTCCTGGGCAGCTGGCGCTCGACCATCATCATTGCGGTTTCGATTCCTCTCTCCATCCTCTGTTCGGTTGCTGCGCTCGCTGCATTGGGAGAGACCATCAACATCATGACGTTGGGCGGACTGGCGCTCGCTGTCGGCATTCTGGTGGATGATGCCACGGTTACCATCGAAAACATCAATCGAAATCTGGAAGATGGCAAGGAGCTTGAACAGGCCATTCTGGACGGTGCCTCGCAGATTGCCGTCCCCGCCTTTGTTTCGACCATCGCTATCTGCATTGTTTTTGTGCCGATGTTCTTCCTGAGCGGTGTGGCGCGCTATCTGTTTGTTCCGCTGGCCGAGGCGGTCGTTTTTGCCATGCTCGCCAGCTACCTGCTCTCCAGAACCGTGGTGCCCACCATGGCCAAGTACCTGCTCAGCGAACACGATGAAAATGAGCACACTGCCCGGAAGACCAGTCGCAATCCCTTCATCCGCTTCCAGAGCGCATTCGAATCACGCTTCGAAAAATTCCGCCTCGGCTATCTGCGCCTGCTGGAGCTTGCGGTTACGCACTCCGGCGTATTCCTGACACTCTTTCTTGTCTTCACTCTCGGCAGTGCTGCACTGCTGCTTCCCCAGCTTGGCGAAGACTTCTTTCCCTCGGTGGACAGCGGCAGCTTCAAACTGCATCTGCGCGCCCGCACCGGAACCCGAATTGAAGAGACAGCGAACCTCTGCGACCAGGTGGAAAATGTTATCCGCAGAGAGATTCCCCGGGACAAGCTGACCGGCATCCTCGATAACATCGGACTGCCCTACTCCGGCCTCAACCTCTCCTACTCAACCTCTGCCCCGATCGGCCCCGGCGATGCGGATATTTACGTGCAGTTGAGTAAGGACCATCCACCCACGGCAGAGGTTCTGAATCATCTGCGCACGACGCTTGCGCAGGAGTTTCCCGGTGTCAGCTTTTACGCGCTGCCCGTGGACATCGTTACGCAGATTCTCAACTTCGGCCTCTCCTCGCCGATTGATGTGCAGGTCATCGGCCCTAAATTGGAAGAGAATCGCGTCTTCACAGACAAGCTGATGAATGAGGTTAAATATATTCCCGGCGCGGTGGATGTTCGCATTCAGCAGCCCTTCAATAACCCACGCCTCGATGTGGATGTGGACCGCAGCTTTGCCGAGAACATCGGGCTCTCCCAGCACGACATAACCGGAAGCCTGCTCGTCGCGACTTCGGGAAGCTTTCAGACCGCTCCAAACTTCTATCTGAATCCTACAAACGGCGTCTCTTACAACATTGCAGTGCAGGCCCCGCAATACAATCTGGACAGCCTGCAGGATCTCAAAAACATTCCACTGTCTGTACCCGCTGCTGCCAGTAAGAACACAACAAATCCCATGCAGCAATCCGCACCTGTCCTGGGCAGCGTGGCCAGCGTTACGCGCAGCGCCGAGCTTGCCACCGTCAGCCACTACGACATCCAGCCCGCTCTCGACATCTACGCTAACGTGGACGGCACCGACCTCGGCAGCGTCACGCGAGCGCTTGAGAAAGTCATCGCAAAACACCGCTCTGAATTACCGCGTGGTACTCAGATTATTCTGCGCGGACAGTCTGAAACGATGCAAAAATCCTTTATGGGACTCCTCGGCGGTCTTATCTTTTCCATCCTGCTGGTCTATCTGCTGATCGTCGTCAACTTCCAATCGTGGCTGGATCCCTTCATCATTATTTCGGGATTGCCGGCGGCCTTGTCCGGCATTATCTGGTTTCTATTCCTCACGCATACCCGGCTCAGTGTTCCTGCTCTGACCGGCTCCATCATGTGCATGGGCGTGGCCACGGCCAACTCAATTCTGGTAGTCACCTTCGCCCGCGAGCAGCTTGAAGAGAATGTTGGTGATGCTCGCGCAGCCGCATTATCTGCCGGCTTTACGCGCCTGCGTCCGGTCATCATGACGGCGCTGGCCATGATTATCGGCATGGTGCCCATGGCGCTTGGACTCGGCGATGGCGGCGAACAGAACGCTCCGCTCGGTCGCGCTGTCATCGGTGGCCTGCTTTTTGCAACCGTCGCCACGCTCTTTTTTGTACCCACCGTCTTCAATCTGCTTCACGGCCGGTTGGAGCGCAATCGCAAACGCCTGAACAGAGAACTCGATCCGTTAAACGATCCGCTGGACAACTAAGGCCACTGAGAGTAACCGCTATGAGTCATAACAAAAATTCGGAAAACCAGAAGCCACTCGAAGAAGCGCAGGCTCCGCAGCTTACGCCTCTTGCTCCGCGCAGGGTGCTTGTCGGCCTTGGCATTTTTCTGCTGGCAGCGCTGGTGCTGGCCATCGCCATTCTGATTCCGCGCTGGCATAACAACCGCGTTCTGGCCGCCCATACCAACGAGATGGCAGCACCGACGGTAATTGCGCTTGCGCCCAGGCCCGGCGCGCCAATCAGCGAAGTCACGCTGCCCGGCAACCTGAACGCATACAGCGACGCGCCCCTTTATGCACGCACCTCCGGCTACCTTTCGCGCTGGTACTTTGATATTGGCGCGCATGTCAAAAAGAATGCGCTGCTGGCCGAGATTGCCTCGCCTGAGATTGATCGTCAGGTGGCGCAGGCCGAGGCCGACCTGAACACCGCGCGCGCCAACGCCAGAAACGCGCAGATCAACTCAGCCCGCTATCAGGATCTGCTCAAGACCAACTCCGTTTCCAAACAGGACACGGACACCTTCATCAATCAATCTGCCGCGCTCGATGCAGCCGTCAAATCCTCTGAGGCCAACCTCGGACGTCTGGAGCAACTCCAGTCCTTCGAAAAAATCTATGCGCCCTTCGATGGTGTTGTCACCGCACGCAACATAGATGTCGGCCAGTTGATTGATTCCGGCGCCAATAAGGAACTCTTCCACATACAGGCCAACGCCACCCTGCGCATCTACGTGAATGTTCCGCAGGTCTGGTCTGCCGACATGCACGTCGGCAACACGGCCACGCTGACCTTTGCCGAGCGCCCCAATCGCAGCTACGAGGCAAAGCTGGTCCGCACCTCGAATGCGATTGATCCGGCCTCGCGCACTTTGCTTGTCGAACTCGACATAGACAACCGCAACGGTGAACTGCTTCCCGGCTCCTTTGCGCAGGTTCACTTCAAGGTGCCCGCAGAGACAAACTCGCTCATCATTCCCGTTTCTGCGCTCATCTTCCGTCAGGCAGGACTACAGGTTGCGGTCGTCGAAGGCAATCACGCACACATTGTGCCGGTTACCCTCGGCAGCGATGACGGACGCAATGTACAGGTGACCAGCGGACTTACCGCCGATATGCGCGTGATTCAAAGCCCCCCCGATTCCCTCATCGAGGGCGAAGAGGTGCGCGTCGTGACGACTCAACCGGCACTGGCAGGCGGCAGGTAATCATGCGGATTCGCTACAATCTCGCGCTGCTGACCACGCTCACTCTCGCCTTCACCTTATTGCCGAGCGGTTGTCATGTCGGACCCAACTATCAGCGCCCCTCTGCGCCGATTCCGCCAGCTTTGAGTGCTCCGCCTCCTGCGCCAATTGACGGAGCATGGAAGACCACCGCGCCCGCCGATGGCTTTGCCAAAGGGAAATGGTGGCAGATATTCCACGAGCCGGAGCTGGATGCGCTGGAAGAAAAAATCAGCGTCAGCAACCAGTCGCTGATTGCAGCAACGAAGCAGTATCAGGAGTCGCTTGAAGCTCTCCGCATTGCAAACACCGCTCTGATGCCGACACTCTCGGCAGGTGTCTCCGGCACGCGAGAAAAATTCTCGGCAAATCGTCCACAGGCTCCCGCGAATGGTCCCTACAACTACACCGACCTCGTTCTCAGCGGGCAGGTAGCATGGGAGCCGGACCTATGGGGCGGCATTCGTCGTTCCATCGAACAGTCGCACTCGAACGCGCAGGCTATCGCCGCCGACCTTGCGAATCTTCAACTCTCGCTTCAGGCGCAGCTCGCGCTCGCCTATTACGAACTGCGCGGCCTTGACCTGCAAAAGCAGCTTCTCGACCAAACCCTCAAGGATTACACCAGCCAGCTCGCGCTCACCCGCACTCGCTTCAACGGCGGAGTAGGAACTGAGGCTGACGTTGCACAGGCTCAGACACAACTGGAATCCACCCGCGCCGCGTTAATTGATCTCGGCGTAGCGCGTGCGCAGTACGAACATGCCATCGCCACGCTGACCGGCCAGCCCGCATCCGGCTTCACGATAGCGTTCAACCCTGCCCACTCTGCTCTGCCGCAGATTCCCAGCGTAGTTGCTTCTGAATTGCTGGAGCGCCGTCCCGACGTTGCCGCTGCCGAACGCCGCGCCCAGGCCGCCAATGCGCAAATCGGAATTGCAATTGCTGCCTATTATCCCAACATCACACTTGGCGGCGCAGGCGGATTTGAAAGCACACACGGCGGCACATGGATTCAGGGGCCAGGCTCGCTCTGGTCGCTCGGCGCCTCTGCCGCTCAATTACTTTTTGACGCGGGCAAGCGCAAGGCGCTCACTGCGCAGGCGCGCGAAGGCTATGAGGCACAGGTTGCCAACTATCGCCAGACGGTGCTTGCCAGCTTCGAAGAGGTTGAGAACAATCTCTCTGCACTGCGCGTTTTGGCCGATGAGAGCGCGACGGAAGACCGAGCCGTAGCCGCAGCACAGCAGGCGCTGGACATCGCCAACAATCGCTATAAGGGCGGCGTGACCAGCTATCTGGAAGTGTTAATCGCAGAGAATACGCTGCTTACCAACCAGCGCACACAGGCAGAGCTTGAAACCCGCCGCATCACCGCAGCCGTCTCGCTGATTAAATCCCTTGGCGGGGGATGGACGACGGCGCAATTACCCCGGCCGTAGTTCTGACGAGTTTACATAGATAAAGAGTTTGTCGCTGGAAGCAAGTAAGGGAAGCTCTGAACAAGTCATCAAATGTGTGTAATGTGTCAGGGCACAACTTCAGTCGTGCCGCAAGAAAATCGAAAAAGCGAAGGGCTTCAGCCCCTGCTCGCATTTATATTCAACAAGTTAGATTCTCGCAGCGGCTAAAACCAGGTCTTGATTCGCACTTGATCGGCACGACTAAAGTCGTGCCCTGACACTAAGGAAGTGCCCGGCTGGACAACAAAACATCGCAAAAGCGGAACTTGTTTAGAGCTTCCTTAGGTCGCCGGCTCTTCCAATTGCTTTTTCAACACGATCACACCGGCAATAAAAACTCCCAGCATGATTGGCAACTCTGTCAGCTTTGAGTTCAGATTCAACGCATCCAGAAAAACAACCGCGAGATTGGCAATGAGCAGAAATGCCAGCGAGGCGGAGAGGGTCCATTTCCGCGACCATCCTCTGGCTGCAAAGAAACGCCAGATAATGACTGCGAGCGGAATTGTAACCGGGGCAACATCGTATTGCATGATGCGCGGGTCGAGGAGAATCACCCCAAGCAGCATACTCGGAGCCCACGCCGAAAAGGTGAGTTGTCCTGCTTTATAGCGCTGGCTGAACCACAAGAGCACCAGAAGGATCACGACAGAATATGTGATGTAAAAGATCAGACAGGGCAGTTTGAAGGAAATTCCGTAAAACTTCAAGACTTCGCCCAGTGCCTCCGTAGGACTAAAGCCGTTGTCCCTGTTGCTGGGATAACGCATAAAAACATCCATACTTTGCAAATACGCTGCAAACATCTTTGGCATGATCCACGCCTGAGAAAAGAAGATTGCCGCTCCGGTAAACCCGGCAAGAACACTGCCAAGCCACTGGCGTCGTGCGGAAAAAACCGGAATGGCCAGCAGCGTCAGCAGGTGTGGTTTAGTACAAGAGGCCAGCAACACGGCAAGATAAAACCATATCCAGCGGTTTTTTCGCCATCCAATTACCGCTGCTGCCAGCGCTACTCCATACATTACGTAGGCTACGTTGCCGGTTAGAATCGTGTCGGTGTACAGCAATCCCGGAAAGAGAATACAGAGGGGTGCCAGAATGCTGGCATAGACGCGCTCATTGGGAAGCAGTAAGAATCGCATTGCCCAGAGCGGAGCCAGCGCACACGCCGCATAAAGAAGCCAGTACAGGCTCCCATAGAGCCACACCGGCAGCGATCCCAGCAAGCCAAAGAACGCCATGGTCAGCGGGCTGTAAAGGCTGGCAAAGCGTATATTCTGTGCGCGAGCTCTTTCCATCATTGCAAAATCGGTAATGTAGGGGCTTTGTCCGGAATGCACTTGTATGATGGTGTGCTGGTAGATGACAGCATCCCAGGCAAGCGTTCCCTCTAATATTTTCTGCCATGCAACCACTCCAAGAGTCGTTGCAATGACAAGCCAAATCAGGCCTGTCACGAGGGGTCTGCTCACTGGAATGTTCAAGGAAAGCTCCTGAAGATGGCTACAGCGGTTGTCCAACCAACGTTAATTGAAGGCAACTATTGGTGAACCGCCTTAGTAACTGTAATTGCCATCATAGATATACAAATTCAATACAGCAAACATAACCGCTCCCTGCACGCGCATTTAAGGCATTTCTCCGCTCCGGAAGACCTCTGCCGCACTGCCACGGCGAATCTTCCACAACGCAAAGCTCCTTGTGTTGCCACCGCTGCGCAGCTCAAAGAGCAGTTCCGCGCGGTTGTCGCCATCGGCATCCACTGCATCCACCAGCTTCATCCATGGACTGTCTGCCAGATGCGCGCTCTCGAAGGCGCTCTGAGAGAGCACCAGCACCTTGTCCTCTTCGCCCACCTGCGCAATCAGCGTCAGGCCGCGCTGGTTGCCTTCCCCGTTCTCCACGTGCGCGGAGTAAACCAGCGTCGGTTGCCCTGTCTGTTGCAGGTCGAAGGCGCGGAAGTCATCTTCCTTGTACTCCGGTGCAACCGGCGGCGGGCCGGGATTCTGGATTACCTTGCCGCGCGTCAGAATGCTCGTCTTCTGCGGCGGCGCAGCGTTTGCATCCACTCCCAGAGCCTTGCGCGCAACAGCCTCCAACTGAGCGCGAATCTGCTGCCGCGTTGCTTCATCGGGCCAGCCAAAGCCAAAGGCGCGAAGATCGAGCCGTTGCGCATCAGAGACGGCAACCATCTGCACAACATCCTCAGAGGAGCCGGTCAGCCGCGTTGCTTCAAACTTATCGGTGTCGCCCAAAGGATTTTTTCTCAGATGTGGGCGATCCTCATCCTCAGTGTCAACCGCGCGAACCGTGGCCACATCCTTTGCCGGTTTGTACTTTTTCTTTTTGTCTTTCTTGTTGTCTTCAGATGAGTTTGCCGAATTTGTTGAGTTTGTCGAATTTGCATCCTGCGCGGTGGTATCGGGATGCTCCCGGTGATCCTGTTCAACAACCTGCGGACTAACGGCTGCATCGCGCTCGCTGGTCGCCTCTCCGGTATCAGAGGCGTCGCTGCGTCGCTTCAGCGTTGGCTTCTCCTCTGCACGTGCCGGAGCCGTCGGCGTTGTTGGGCCAGCGCCTGTCTCTTCGCTATCAGGACGCCGCTTCAGATGCGGCCTGCCATCGTCGCTGTTGCCGACCACATCAGGCAATCTGCCTCGGCGTCCTGGCCTGGGTGCAGCAGAAAGAATGTAGGGACGCCATGTTCCATAACCGAACCAGACCGGCCCGCTCTGGGGATTATCCACCGAGCCCGTCTCCCGCAGATCGTAAAAGCTCTTCGGCGTTCCCGCCGCTTCCAACTCGTACTCCACGCCGCGGTCGAGCGCCAGAGGAGCGGGTCGTGCCATGTACACCCCTGCATCCTGATACTGCTGCCCATCCCAAAAGGTAATTGGAATCAGGCGGCTCCGCTCCGGCTTTTCCAGTGTCCCGGTAAACTCGACTACGGCCACGGCACGCGCCGCCTGAGCATCGGCTGTCTTCACCTGTGCGTGACCGGAAGAAACGAAGGAGCCAGCCAGCAGGCCGCTCATCAACAAAACAAAAAATCCGCGCCCCACAAAGCCTCTGGACGTGGCATTCTTAAGGGCAGGCGTTTCCCCAACCCATTCGCCAATTTTTCCAGACATCGAGGACATTATGGAACTCCACAAAAAAGTTGCCAATTTCACACTCCAGGATCAGGACGAGAAGACCGTCAGCCTGACGGACTTTGCCGGAAAACCAGTGGTACTCTTCTTTTACCCCAAGGCCGATACTCCCGGCTGCACCATTGAGGCCTGCGGCTTTCGCGACACCTTCGTCAAACTGACCAAAGCCTGCCGTGGTGCTCGGCATCTCCCGCGACACCCCGAAGTCTCAAAAGAAGTTCAAGGATAAGTATGACCTGCCGTACACCCTCCTTGCAGATGTAGACGAAGTTGTTTGCAATCAGTTTGGCGTTCTCAAGGAAAAGAATATGTACGGCAAGAAGGTCTGGGGCATTGAACGCACTACCTTTGTCATCGGCCCGGATCAGAAACTGATTCAGATATTCCCGAAGGTCAGGCCGGAGGGCCACGCCGAAGAGGTTCTTGCAGCTATTAAGGAATGGGCCAAAGCCGCAAAGTAATCATGCCTGCCCTGCCCAAACCCCTTCCCCGCAGCTTCTTTGAGCCATCCGCCCGTCAGGTAGCTCGCTCCCTGCTGGGCCAACTGCTCTGCCGGAGAACGGAGGCGGGCATCGCAACGGCCCGCATCGTCGAGGCCGAGGCATATCTTGGCCTCGACGACCCTGCCGCGCACTCCTACAAGGGCCCCACCGAGCGCAATGCCGTTCTTTTTGGCCCGCCAGGTCACGCATATGTCTACTTCATCTACGGACGGTACTTCTGCTTCAATGTCAGTTGTCAGCCTGCGGGAAAGGCTGGCTGCGTACTCTTCCGAGCCGTTGAACCCATTGCAAATAAGGATTGGCTCCGTCGTCAAAGGGCAATTGCAGCAGGAATTTCGCCAGATAAGCTGTCTGAGAACTTTGCCTCAGGCCCCAGCAGGCTGTGTCAGGCCTTTGGCATCACGCGTCCGGAGCACAATGGTCTCGATCTGACAAAACGCGATTCCGGCCTGTTTCTGGCAGAAGGCCCCGGCCTTTCTCGTGGAGAAAAAGTCGCCACTGGCCCCCGCATTGGGATCAAAGATAACCGGGAAGCCCCGCTGCGCTTTTTTCTGCTGGCCCACCCGCACGTCAGCCCACCGCATAACAGCCGCTTGTGAAATCAGCGAATCTGTCTGAACAGCCATTCTCTTGAATCACAATTTGAAAGCATAATTTACAGACGCTGCCAGCCATCCTGTTGAAATAAACGAATCCCGGCTACTCCAGCAGCCCCTGCAGCTACGCACTCGCGGGCATTTTCTACCGTAATTCCGCCAAGAGCCAGTACCGGCACTGCTCCGGCGGCTTTGATAATCCTCTCCAGCCCTGCGATGCCAATCGGCTTTGCAGTACTGCCAGTCTTCTCGAAGACCGGCCCCGCCAGCAGCAGTTCAATCCCTTTTTCTGCGGCGACCATCGCTTCTTCGATGGTGTGGCAGGCTCCGGAGATCATCTTGAGCGGCAGCCTTGATTGCTCGAATCCCCAGCGCGCCATGTCGACGGTCATCCCGTCTGCCATATGCCATCCGCCGGGCAGATGCAGGCCATCGGCCTCTGCCTTCATTGCCGATTGCAGGCCGCGATTGACAACCACCAGCGGCAGCTTGGGATCACGCTCGCCAGCGTTCATTTTTTCTTCGCGAACCTTCGCCACAGCCTCCAGGACGGTACGTGTAACCGCCGTCAGCGCGGCCTCGCCAAGATCTTTTTCACGAATTTGAATCAGGTCAATCCCAGAGAGAGCCCAGACGGTGGCCCACTGGCAAAGAGCGTCAATTCTTCCGGTCAAATCGGGAGAGGCATCCCGGGACTGCGTGATGGCGCAACGGTACATAGCGGTCATTTTAGCCGGGAGAGACAGTGCAAATTGTAATCTGCATCACATGAGCCATAGGGGAATGAAATATTTGGCAGATTTCAGAAACTTCAACAAAACATAGGCTAAACTTGGTTGAAATCTCTTAGACAGTGAGGCAAGGTATGCTACTTTCTCGTCGCATGGCTGGATTTTTCACTACAGTCCTGCTCAGCGCTCCCCTCCTTTTGGCTCAGGTTAGCGAGTCCAGCATTGAAAAACAGATCAGCAAGCTACGCAGTCTCTCCCCGACACAGCGCCCAGCCGCAACAGCGCAAATCGCACTCGACATTCGTAAGCTCCCGCCAGGAATGCCCAAGCTGCAGCTTGCCGATGGACTTTCACACCTTGCCACCGAAGGGGATGCCGGAACCGATGTTCTTCAGACGGTGCTGGACACACTAGCGCAATCGCTCTCAGAAAACCCAATCCCCGCCAAGGGGGATCGGCCAGCTATGCCTTACATGGACGTTGCCAGATATGTTCGCTACGCCAATCTGACAACAAGCTTCACATATCCACAGCTTACGAAGGCCGACCAGATACTGGCCGCCAACGATGCCGATATCGAAAAGGCAGATTTTACGCTCAAGGATCTCAAGGGAAAAAAGGTGACCCTCTCCGAGTTGCGCGGGAAAATCGTACTGGTGAACTTTTGGGCAACGTGGTGCCCGCCCTGCCGGGTCGAGATGCCCGGCCTTGATGCCATCTACACACACTACCAGTCGCAGGGACTTGTCATCCTCTCCATAACGGATGAAGATGCCTACAAGATTTTCTCCACACTTGGACAGATGAATTACCACGCGCCCATTCTCTTTGACCCAGGTGGCAAGGTTCACAAACAGTTTCACATAGAGGGGATACCCAAGAGCTTTGTCTACAACCGGGAGGGCAAGCTGGTTGCACAATCCCTGGATGAGTGCACCCCGCGCCAGTTTTTGCGTATGTTGGGCAAAGCGGGACTTCACGATTAGGGCAATCGGCGCAAAGCGGAATTTACTTATATGCAGACAAAAAACCGGGGAGGGTTCGCCGTCCCTCCCCGATGCTTCCTCCTAGCCGCCCCTGAAGTTCATAGCCTCAGGAGTCATATAAACCTGCAACTGCGCGGTCAGCTAGTTGCCGCGCAGAGGTTGTCCGCCGAAACTACTTCTTCGGAGGAGCGATGCTGTCCTTGGCGGCCTTGGCCACGCGGAACTTGACCACGGTCTTGGCCTTGATCTTGATGGTTTCGCCGGTCTGAGGATTGCGTCCCAGGCGAGCTTTGCGCTCTGCCTTGACGAGGCGACCGAGGCCGGGGATTACGAAGACGCCGTTCTTCTTGGTCTCCTTGACGGCAGTCTCTGCCAGCAAGTCGAGAAAAGCAGCGGTCTGCTTGTTGGTGAGTTCGAGCTTCTCGGCCAGAAGGCGGACGAGGGCGGTCTTGGTGAGTCCAGTTGCCATTTTGTTTGTTCCTCCTGAGATTATTTTCTGGTTGCTTCCGGCCAATCGGTCCGGCTGCTTTTGCTGCGAGGCTCGTAAGTACTCGCAGCTTCAGGGATTGTCGCATTCTAGCGTCCAACTGTGCGCAAACCCTTTACAGATGCGGGTTCAAAAGAACCTACCGCCGTCTACCTTGCGGCTTTATTAAGAGAATGTCAACCGGAAAACACCTATTTCCACAGGTTTTTATAGGGTTTTTTAGGTTTTTCTTCCTTTTTTGCCTATTTTTAGCCTTTGGAAGCCTCCAAAGCCTCTCTGGCAGGGGCTCTGAGTCCTTTTATTGACAGAGAAAATCCCGGAGTAAGTAAACTCGCATCCCCACCTTTCGCCAGCATCGCGGGGAAGGATTGGAAGGAGCGAACAATCGAAGATGAAAAATTTGATTGCTTTGATATCCGTTAAGGCTCAAGCATCCGGGGCATAAAAAAACGGAAGAAATGATCCGAATCTGAATCGAGGCAAACACTTGCATTTGGTTTGCCGTCCTTCGCTCTGGTAAAGCCCTTGTCGTCTATCTCGATATGGAGAGGAGTCAGGGAACAGATGGATGGGTCGGCTGCGTAGGCGACCGGAACCACATCATAGAGCGTAGGCGTAGTCGAGCCCCACAAATGGTAAAGGATCACGAGCTGATCGCTCAGCAGGGAGTCTACGCGAAAGATTTGCCCGCGTTTGACTTCATCCAGCTTAATCTGCGTTGAATCCAGTGGAAAGACGAACAACGGAACCCCGGAGGTAAATAGTTTTTTTGCTCCCGATATATTCTGAACGATGTTCCATTCCTGACTGGGGTGACGTTGCTTGTTGTAATCAAAATCGCTATAGCCCCGATAGATAGAACCGCCCATCATCACAACTCGCTTCAACTTGCGAAAGGTTTCCGGGTCTTTATCAATCATGGCCTCAATGTTGTAGAGCGGGCCAAGAGCGAGCAGGGTGATCTGTTCAGGATTCTTTCGGATCAGTTTGAGCGTCGCTGTTACAGCATCTGGATATTGGCTGACATCTCGATGATCTCTCTCGCCATATTTCTTCTGGGTAAAGTGTCCCTCTGGAATTGGGGATGCGGAACCAGTGGCAATGGCAATGTCTTTGCGCCCAACGGATGTCAGAAAGCGTTCCAGAATCTGTGTGCGGATAGTTGTATTGCCGAAGGCGCTATTGACCTGCATAATCTTCAGCTCAGGCGAACGCAGAGCAAGGCCAAGAGCAAAGGCATCGTCAATGTCGTCGCCAATATCTGTATCCAGAACGACCAGCTCTTTTGCCTGGGCTGGGGCTACATTCGTCTGTGCATAGGCATGAGAGAAGGAGCCTGCAAAGACCCCAATGGCAAGCAGATGGAGAAGAGGTTGCCAGTAATTCAGGCGGCGCTCCGAAATCAGTGTGCGATTGGAATCAAGCAACAAGCCAAGCAACCTCGTTCGCCTCCTTGTTCATTGCCGAGGATCACATCGAAAGACAAGTCGCTTACTCATCGCGTTGATCCGATTTAGCAAATTGACGACAAGTATAGCGCCACCAATTCAACGCTGACAACTTCGTCCTAAAGGCATAGGACAGTTGAAGAAGTCGCGTTCGATGGGGATTTGCAAGTGAAAAGCATACTTTGAGAAGCATCCACTCACAAATCCGTTTCTCTCGCACAGCGCGGGGATGGGCCACCAAAGGGTTCACCTGGGACGCGCCTTAGAAAAGCGGCTTGCGGCCAACCTTCAAAGCAGCAACCAGCGGAGTATTCAACGCTTCCACCAGCGGCGCTGCAAGGCGGAAGTGATCGGCTATAACTTTGGCAAAACTCTTTTCGAGCGCGGCCTCGACGGGCAGACTGGCGGCCACTCCCCACTGGCGATAGAGAATCAAATCCATCGCGGGATGCTCCTTCGGAAAGCCCTTCGGCGGACGTGTCAGCATCAATCCATCGAGTTCGGAAAAACACTTCCGCATCTTGCGATCCTTCAGCAGTTTGCGCACTTCGTCGTGATGGTCGAGCAGCCATGTGCGTATGCGCAGGAGTTGCTCGCGCTCCGGCATGTAAACGCCGGCAGCGATGGTGACCTCTTTGGCGCTGACGTGAAAGTAGAAGCCGCCGCCGGATGTTTTCTCCAGCCCTGCGCGCGACCACCATGCTGCCACCTGCGATTTATAGGGAGACTTGTCGGCGCTGAAACGCGTGTCGCGATAGATGCGCAGAATGGACTTCTCTGCCGGGCGAACATGGTCGGGCGCAAAGTCGAGCATCGCATTCGTAACGGAACGCGTGATGGCAAGCATCGGCGCTTTGATTTCTGTTTCGAAGATTTCCTTGCGCGGCAAAAACCAGTCGCGGTTGTTGTTGCGCGCCAATCCTCGCAAAAACTTCAACGCTTCCGGTCGGAGATAAGGAGGTGCTTCCATGGTTAGAATTTTTTTGAGGGCACTCATACTGCATGTATCTTACTGCTATTCGGCAATGAATTTGGGTACCCCATCCTTCGCGCGTTCTTTGCGCGAAGGATGGGAAGCGAAGATGCCTGAGGTTGTGACCGTGTGAGGATGCCGAAGTCTGTAAATATATGATTTCGTGCCCTCCCACCCTTGCGGCAAAAACAAATACGCCGCAAGGATGGGGCGCCCAAATTAGTACAGATACGGGCAGTAAAAGCCTAGCGAATCAACTGCAAGGCCACGCGGAAGAGTTCGTCAAAATTCGCACCGACCGCTGCATTTTTTGCCACAGCTGCGGCAATCGCCTTTTCTGCTGCGGGTCGCTGATAGCCGAGGTTGGTCAAGGCGCTCAGCACATCCTCTGCTGCCGGGCCTGCGCTGACGCCTGCCGGTGTTGGTGCCGAGGCAAAGTCATCGAGTTTGTCCTTCAACTCAACAACCAGCCGCTCTGCCAGTTTTTTGCCGACGCCGGGAATGCGTGTGAGCGATGCATGATCCTGCGCGCGAATCGCTGAGACTGTCCGCTCCGGCGAGAGGCCGCTGAGAATGGTGATGCCGAGTTTGGCTCCCACTCCGCTGACGGTGATGAGCCGCTCGAAGAGCCGCTTCTCATCCTTTTCTGCAAAGCCGAAGAGGGCGATGGAATCCTCGCGCACCTGTGTGTGGATGAACAAGGAAGTCTCTGTGCCGACCGAGGGCAGCGCCGAAAATGTAGGAATGGAGAGCGCAACCTCATAGCCGACGCCTGCCGCTTCAATAACAGCATGGCCGGGGTCTTTGAAGAGTAATTTTCCGCGAAGATGAGCGATCATGTCTGTGCTCGGTTCCTGTTGTGATCCTTGAGATGAAAAACTCTATCCGCGTTTGCGATAAAGAATCTGGAACTCATAGCCGTTATTCGGCGGAAAGAGCGCTGCAACTGCGCGCAGGCGCTCGGCCAGTGCAGGCGCAGCCAGCAGCGGATACTCCCGCTCGCGCAGATCGTAATAGTCAAAATCCTGCGCCATCGAGAGCATGTACACCGCCAGCGCATCGCTGAAGGCCGCTTCGATAAATGCATTTTTGGCGCGCTCATCCACGCTCGCGGTTGCGGGAACGGCGCTCTCGCCCGCTTCCAGAATCCTGTGCTCCCAGGCGCGTTTGCGGCTCTCCCATGCGTCGTGACTGGTCTCTCCGCGAACATTTTCCTTAGCCTGTGCGCAGACCAGATCGCTGTAGCTCTCCGGAACTCCTGCCGTCTCCACAAACTCGTGGGCGGCATTGATGAAGAACTCAAAGGCCAGCCCGAAGCGGTCGTCCATCAGCCTTGTGGAGATGAAGGTAGCCTCCGCGCCATCGAACTTGACGTTGCGATGGCAACTGGCTCGGTCGCCCAGATCAATGGTGTATCCGGGAGAGACCAGAGTCTCATCGCCCTCGGCCAGGGTGAGCGGCACAAAGTAATAGGCGCGTCGCCCAAGAGCCGCAGCCACAGCCATTGGGACTGCCTGTACCAGCCGCTCCACTTCGCCGTGCTGGACAAGGTTATGGCCAAAGAGCGCATAGCAGACGCCGTTCTGGCTCTGCTCGATGGGAGCCTGCTGGGTAACTTTTTGCGCAGGGATTAATTCGATTTGTGCGGCAAGAGACATCAAGCGCTATTCTATCGTTTACGAGCCGGTTCGACGCAGCTATTTGACCAAACCTCAACTTCCCCCGTTCCCGAAGGAGTTTTTATGGCCCCCAACGACTCTCTTGCCGAGCCCCAATCCACTGCCCGCATCTTCGGAATTCCGGTCGGCGGCTTTGGCCTTTTTACAACGCTGCTGCTTCCGCTGGCCTGCGGATTTATCGCCTTCTTCGGAACTACATTTGTGGGGATTGTGATTGGGCTCGGATACCTCTTCAGCGGCCACCCGTTTACCGGCTTCGACGTTACCTACAAGGTCTATGGATTAACGGCGGGAGTGCTGGTTTATGCGGTCGCGTTTGTATATTTGACGGCACTTTGGATTCGCAGAAAAATTCGCCCGTAATAAGGGATTGCATCTATCAATGTGATACAGGTTGAGGGCTTTTCGGTAACCGACGCTAAATCACCATGGCCTCTTCCGCCTTCTCAGCCTGCTTCTTCAGCGGAATCCTTGCCAACTCCCATGCGGAGCGGTCATGCAACAGGCGGCTGACCAGCGCGGTGTGCATGGCGTGTCCGGCGCGCTCGGCAACCACGCGGCCCTGAATGCGGCGGCCAGCCAGAGCCAGATCGCCAATCAAATCCAGTACCTTATGGCGCACAAACTCATCCTCATAACGCAGCGGCCCATTCAGAACGCCCTCCCGCGAAAGGACAATGACGCTCTTATCACTTGCACCGCGAATCAGGCCCATCTCGCGCAACCGCGCCTCATCTTCCTTGTAGCCGAAGGTGCGTGCCGGGGCAAGTTCATTTCCGTAGGTCTCTGCTGCCAGATCCAGCGAAAAACACTGCGCGCCTATGGGTGCAGGAAAGTCAATTTTGTACTCGATGCTGTAACCCTCCCCCGGATAGACTCCGATGAACTTTTCGCCGTCCCGGACCTCAATGGGCTTCAGGATGCGCAGATATTCGCGTTTGCGCCGCTGCTGCTGAATGCCGACGCTGCGGAAGGCCTCAATGTAGGCGAGAGCGCTGCCGTCAAGGATGGGCAGCTCCAGGTTGTCGAGCTCGACGATGACGTTGTCAATGCCCATTCCAATCAACGCGGAGAGAAGATGTTCGGTGGTGGAGATCAGGACGGCCTGACGCATGAGGCTGGTAGCGTAGCTGACCTTGGCAACATTGCGCGCGATAGCGGGAATCTCAAAGTTGTCGAGGTCTGTGCGGCGAAAAACGATGCCAGAACCGGCAGCAGCAGGCAGAAGGCGCATTGTGACGGGCGCTCCGCTGTGCAGGCCGACGCCATGAAAGCTGACGGACTCTGCAATGGACTGCTCCTGATGAAACTGCTGCGGCATCGGGCTCTTTCTTTGCTACAGCGGTTCTCCAATAGATGCACTCCTATTGGAGAACCGCCTTAAGTGCTTAGATTAGCTCGCTTTGGGATAGCATGGGTGTGGTAAATACGCCACAGTGTGTGGAATAGCCAGATAGCGGAAAAAGCCGTTATGCTGGCGGCAAGGCTTTTGTACTGCTATAGGTATAGCTGATGCGATTGATGACCGTAATGGTCGAGAGTACGGCCAGTATCCACAGCGCTGGTGCCATGACTCCCGCAAAGTCGAAGAGTGAACCAAGAATAATCAGCACAATCCGCTCCGGGCGCTCCATAAAGCCGACTTTGCACTGCGGAATCAGAGCTTCGGCACGGGCGCGCGTGTAGCTGACCATCAGCGAAGTACACATTACAAAGGCAACCAGCACCACATAAAAGAAGCGGTTGGCTCGGGCGTAATAGATCAGCAGACCAAAGAAGATGGCCACATCGGAGTAGCGGTCAATCACGGAGTCGAAAAAGGCTCCAAAAAGCGTGACCTGATTGGTGAGGCGGGCCACCCGGCCATCCACCATGTCAAAGATTCCCGCGCCTATGATGACCACGCCAGCCCAGGCAAACATTTTGGCGTGATTTTGGGCGTTCGCCAGACCAAAGAGCACCGCCGCGCCCAGATTGATGATGAGTCCGATAAAGGTCAGCGCATTTGGCGAGATGCGGGTAAGCGCCAGTCCCCGGACGATGCGGGTAAGCAACCATCCGCAGGCAGCGCCAAAGGCGCCTGTCCATGTGTGCCGGGAGGCTTTGTCGGAGGTGTCAGGGCTTGCGGTGGACATACCTTTGCTTAACTTTCTGATGCTTTGGTCGGTCGCGGTGTTCGGCGACTTTAATCTGTGGCTTCGTGGATGGTGACGAGCTTCAGAATTTCCAGCTCGCGCTTGCCGTTGGGGGTGACGACGGTAACGGTATCGCCAACCTTTTTCCCGACCAGCGAGCGGCCAATGGGCGAAGTGGTGGAAATGAGTCCCTTGGAGACGTCTGACTCTTCGCTGGTAACCAGCTTGTAGACAAGCTCCTCGTCCTTCTGCGTATCAAAGACGGTGATGGTCGAGCCGAAGGCGACTTTGTCCGTGGGAATGTTCGAGAGGTTGACCAGCGAAAGCTCTGCCATGCGCGCCTTAAGCTGGCCCAGACGTGCGTTGACAAAGACCTGACGCTGCTTGGCCATGTGGTACTCGGCATTTTCGCTGAGGTCGCCGAGTGCGACGGCCTTTTTAATCTCGGCTGGGAGTTCGTGCATCAGCTCATGTTCCATGAGCTTAATCTCTTCCAGCAGCCTTTTTTTGATATGTTCTGGCATTCGGTCCGTTTGTTGAATGAAGTCAGGGGCGAGAGCGCTCGCAGGCCTGGAACGGTACTGGCAGGGTCTTCTCTGCGGGGGACACCGTAGTTCCTGATTATAGCGCTTGCGGGGTTTGTTGCTGAATATCGCTCTGATTGTTCTCCGCATCCAGCCAGCTTTGCAGAATCAGCACTGCGGCCACTTGATCCACCACGGCGCGGTGATCCGGCAGTGCGCGGCCCGAAGCATGAAGGTGACGATGGGCCTCGGTTGTCGTCAGGCGCTCATCCCAGTAGATAAGCGGCAGCCCCGATAGCTCATGAAATGCCTCGGCGAAGGCGCGAACCTTGTCGGCCTGCGGGCTTTGGTCGCCGGACATGTACAGAGGATTGCCAACCACTACCCGGTCGCAGTTGTGGCGGCGGGCCAGGCGAGCCAGCGAGCGCAGGTCTTCGCGCAATCCGGCTCTATAATCCTTGCGGTGCAGGGTCATCAACGGTTGCGCGGTCCGTCCGCTGTCGTCCGAGAGGGCGACCCCGACGCGGCGGTCGCCAACATCCAGACCCATGACATGCCGAATTGGGATTGAATCACTCATTCTTTGTAGAAGATGCCTCGGCTTTACAATAACCTAGCGGAAGGGGCTTCGTCCTATCCTCCTGACCGTATCCGTACAGCAGGGTAGAACCCCCTGCAACTGAAATTGAAAACGACCAAGGGGGCTCCGAGGCTTGCGCAGGATTCTGATAGTGTCGCTGCTGGCTGTTTTCGTGCTGGCGGGGCTGGGCTGGTGGCTGGTCACGTCGCCGCTCGCTCCCCCGGAGGAACGCTTCGTAGAGATTCAGCCGGGCAGCGGAACCCTCGTGATTGCCGGGCAACTTGAGGAGTCCGGCGTTGTGCGCAGCCGGTATGCCTTTGTGCTGGCAAAGCTTCTCCGCCACGGCAAACTGAAGGCCGGCGAATACCGCTTTACGGAAGCGGCAACACCCTTCGAGATATACGACCGCATTGCGCGGGGCGATGTTTTCACCATTCCAGTCACTATTCCTGAAGGCAGCAACCTCTATGACGTGGCTGCGCGCTTACAGGCGGCGCATCTTTTTTCGGCAGAAGAGTTTCTGCAGACAGCTCAGGAACAGACGGCGCTCATTAGTGATCTGGACCCCGGAGCAGCCTCGCTCGAAGGCTATCTTTTCCCCGACACGTACCTCTTTCCGCGTCACATTACCCCTGAACAGGCCCTCCAGAAAATGGTACGGCGCTTCCGACAGGCGGCTAAGAGCGTTGGGCTTCAGCCGCCAACCCGCAGTATGGTCACTTTGGCCAGCCTGATTGAGCGCGAAACTCCCATCGCCGAAGAGCGTCCGCTCGTGGCAAGCGTCTTTGAAAATCGCATGGAAAAGGGAATGCCGCTCATGACGGACCCTTCCGTCATTTACGGGCTGGAACTGGCCGGTTTATGGCGCGGAAAAATCTATGCGAGTGACCTGAGCCTCGATACCCCATACAATACATATAAGCATGTGGGATTGCCGCCGGGACCGGTTTCAAATCCGGGATTAACCTCGCTGAAGGCGGCAGAGCATCCAGCCCAGAGTAACTACCTGTATTTTGTGGCCGCGTCGGCAGACCCTTCCGGACACTCGCGCTTTGCAACCACGCTTGACGAGCATAACCGCAACGTGGCGGTGTATCGCAAGGCAGAAAAAGCGGCAACACAATCCGCAGAACCTCCAGTAGTTCGCAGCAAAAAGACAAGCCCGGCCAAAGCCCGGCCAAAGAAGCACAGAAGGCAGGCAGTTCGTTGAACGATCATTCAGAGACAAAATCAGCAAGATATTATGCAGGCGTAAGCCGTAAAGGCGTAGTGGGCTTGATCGCCGGAGCCTTGTGCCTGCCCATGCTGACGGGCTGTCTCGTTCATGTCCGCAAAATTCCCATTCCCAGAGCTCCGGGCAAGGTTTTGTCTGCAACAGCAGCAGAACTGGTTGGTCAACTGAACAAAAGAGCGGCAGAGATTCACTCCTTTGCGGCCACAGTAGATATTCACGCTACGGTCACCAATCAGGAGAAGGGCGAAATTCGTGACTACACCGAGATTCGCAGCTATATCCTCTACAGCGAACCACAGCGCCTGCGGGTTCTGGGACTGTTGCCGGTGGTGCATACCAAGGCATTTGATCTGGTGAGCAACCTGGAGAACTTCAAGCTCTATATTCCTTCAAAGAACAAAGTAATTCAGGGAAGCAACACGGTCGGGAGCCGCTCGACCAGTACCTTCGAAAATCTGCGTCCGGCGGTTTTTCTGGACTCATTCCTGCTGCATGGTGCCGTAGATGGCGAGCACTACTTCCTGACCTCGGAGACCAACTCGATTGAAACCGCAGACCGCAAGCACCTGATTGCCGACCCACAGTACGAGTTGAGCATCACGCGGGCCAAGGAAGATGGCAAAGAATTGATTCCAGTGCGGGTCATTCACTTCCATCGCGAGAATCTGGAGCCATTTCAGCAGGACATTTACTCCGGGGATGGAAGTCTGGAGACGCAGGTGCTTTATGGGCCGGACCAGCAGTTTGGAGAAGCGCACTTCCCCGGCTTTATCACGATTCGCCGCCCGCTGGACCACTACGAGATTACTCTGACCATCAATAAACTGACGATGAATCAGACACTCTCGGATGATCAGTTTGAAATGGAGATTCCAGCCAAGACGGCGGTGCAGGAGATTAAGTAGGCAACAGCATGGATGCTGAAACGGGTCGCTCTCTGTTGAGAGCGACCCGTTTTGTCTGAGGTTGGTGCCTTTTTAGCTGTGTCCCTCTACCGTAAGCGTGGTCGTAATGCTGTTGCCGGTCACCTGCATCAGCCCGTTGTAGTTGCCGGTAGACGAAGGCGAGAAGGTAACATTCACAACGCAGCTTGCACCGCTGGCAACTGCTGTGGAGCAGCCAGTATCAAGCGTGTATCCGGGAACCGTGAAGCTGATTTGCGGCGTGACGGAAACGGCATTGTTGTTGGTCAGCGTAACCGGCCACGGTGACGAACTGTTGCCCGCAGCTACCTCGTTGAAGTTGAGGAAGGGCCAGTTAAAGCTGAATCCATTCGCATTCGACCTGCCGGTAACGCTGATTCCCGCCGAGGAGTAGGTGTTCGAGTCGGTTCCGGTTCCGCTGACGGTCAGCGTTGCCGACAGGTTCGATGCCGAGGTGCTGGCCGATGGCGAGGCGTAGACGTTGAAGGTGCAGCTTGCTCCCGATGCCAGAGTACTGGCTCCGGTGGGGCAGGTTCCTGCCGAGGTGCTGAAGCCGTTGCCGGAAAGCCCGCCGTAAACCAGAGAGCTGATAGCCACCGGAGCGTGATTGGTTATCGTGACTGGCCAGACCGGCGAGGTTGTTCCTGCCAGAACCGGCTGGAAGTTAAGGAAGGGCCAGTTGAGCGTGATGGAGGGCGATGCCACTCCCTGAACCGTGAGCGAACCGGTCACCGTTCCCGCTGTAGCTGTCAGCGTGCTGTTGTAGGTGCCTGCGGTGGTGGGCACAAAGGTCACATTGAAGGTGCAGGTGCCTGCCGGAGCAAGGCTCGATGTGCAGGTATTGCTGGTGACGGTAAAGCCCGTCGGAGGCGTGATGGTTGCGCCACTCGCATAGGTGTTGGCGGTGCGATTGGTCAGCGTCACTGGCCATGCGCTCGATGAGGCTCCAACGTAGCCGGATGGTGTGAAGTTGAGGAAGGGCCAGTTGAAGGTCAGCGCCGCCGCATTCACAATTCCCGAAACAGGGATGCTGGCCGAGTAGCCGGAAGCGCTCACCGTCAGCGATCCACTTGCAAGGCCACTGCCAGTGGTCGGCGCAAAGGTTACGCTGAAGGCGCAGCTTGCGCCCTGCGAAAGCGATGTTGTGCAGGTGCCGGCCGAGTAGGTGAAGTTGGAGGGCACCGTGATGGTCGGCGTCACAACGGTAACGCCTGTCAGATTGGTGACTGTAACCGGCCAACTGGACGAGGTCGTCCCAACCGTCTGCGCCTGCGCCCAGTTCAGGAAGGGCCAGTTGAGTTGCAGTACTCCGGCAACAGGAGCATTGACGACTGTGACCGCGTTCGAAGTTGCAGCGGAGTAGTTGCTGTCGCCGCTGTAACTTGCGGTGATGGAGTCTGTACCAACCCAGACCAGACCGCTCAGTGTAGCTACGCCAGAGGCGTTCAGCGTTACCGTGCCGAGTGTTCCCTGTGTGGCTCCGGTGCTGGTTGCGCTAAAGGTTACAGTTCCGGTCGGCGTTGCGCCGGAGCCGGTGACTGTCGCGGTCAGCGTAACCGCCTGCCCCGGCTGAACGCTGCTGGAACTGCTGTTGAGTGTAACGGTCGGAGTTGGCGGCCCGGTCACCGTCAGAACCGATGCATTCGAAGCATTGAAGGTAATTGCGCCGGGGTAAGTGGAGTCGCCGGAGTAGCTTGCCGTCAGCGCGTAGGTGCCTGCCGCGAGCGTGGGCAGCGTAATGGTGTAGAGTCCGGCGCCATTCGCGGTTGCCGTGCCCAGAACAGTCGAGCCATTCAGAATGCTGATGGTTCCCGTGGGGGTGTAGAGCGCGAGAGGTGTTCCGGGAGTGGAGGCATTTGCCGTCTTCCAACTGGCGTAGGTCATGTCTTTGGTGACGATCAACTGTACCGTGGCCGTCAACTGCTGCGACGAGGTGATAGTGCTCGATGGCAGAATGACCTCTGCGGTGAGCGGCGTAAAGACCGTTGCAGGGCAACTGTAATACGCATTCGAGGTGCTGACGTTGTTGGTGACTGCGACATTGGTTCCGGTAATGAGCGAAGCAAAGTTGACCGGGTCAGGTCCGAGCGTGATGGCAGCACTTGAAGCGGTCATATCCGAAGATTTGGCACTGGTTACGTTGACATTATTGAGTGTCAGACCCAGTTCGTCGCTGATGCTGTTGGTGGTTCCGGTGCTGTAGCCCTGAAGCTGAATCTTGCCTTCGCTGATGTCGTTGAAGTTCTGCACCGTAATGTTCTGGAACTGCGGAATATCCGAGCCGGTTCCGCCGTAAAAGGGGTTGAAGACCATCGCGTAATAAGAGTTCTCTACGCAGATGTTTTTGTAGGTGATGTTGTTGACCAGACCTCCATTAGAGGACTGCGCCTTGATGCGGATGCCGATCTTGTTGCTGTCGGCTGCCGAACCATTGATGGTCAGATTCTGCCAGAGAACATTGCTGACACCGTACTGGGTGCCGCTGCCGATGGAGGCTCCGTGACCATCTCCGAAGAAGTTGTTGGTCACGGAGATGTCCGTGGCTCCCGGAAAATTGTCCCCATTGATGGCGACATTGTCATCGCCCTCGCTGAGGAAGGACTTGGTGATGGTGATGTTGCTGGAGTAGCCGGGGTCAATGCCGTCCGTATTGCGCGCGTCATAGGGGGCAATCACTTTTACATCCCAGAAGGTGGTGCTGGTGACCGCGTCCATGTGGACGTGAAGCATGGGGGAATTCGCCAGTGTGATCTTGTAAAGCGTGATTCCGGTGACGCCGTTCATGTTCAGTAGATAAGGGTTGCTCTGATCTTCGCTCTCTGTCTGTGCAGTGTTTGCCTGATCCCACCAGCTATAGGTCTGCGTCACGCCGCTCACAATGAGGGTGGCATAGCCGCGACCATCAATGGCTCCATAGCCCATCAGGCTGGAGTTGCTTTTCATCGTAAGCAGTGGGTTACAGCCGCTGCCAGAGCTGTTCACGGTTCCGCAAGTGGTGCTACCAGTCTGATAGTCAGCCGGATTGCGCGAGCCGTAAACGGTGACGCCTGCATCCACCAGCAGGGTAGTGTTGGCCGGGATGGTAATCGGCGCAATCAGATAGGCATTGTTGCCGCCGGTGCCCAGGCTCAGTTCGACGACCTTGCCGGTGCAGGTGGTCAGCGCGCTGTTGATGCGGGTGGTATCGAAGGTGGTTTCGTTGGAGAGCGTCATGCCGTTGCCCGTAGCGCTCAACTGTGCCGTCAACTGCGAACAAATCGTAGTGGGTAGGCTGGGTTCGGTAACGGTGCGTGTGTCCTGTGCCTGCATAAACAGAGGCAAAAGGGCGAAAGCAAGCAAAGGAAGGCAGCGTATTCTGCGGCAAACAAAAGTGGGCATCAATTATGACTCCGGATATTGGTACTACCAAACAGCGATTCGACTCTACGCCCTCAGAGAGAGATTTTCCAGTAAAAACATCATAGATTCTGTGCATTTATGGTAACAACGGCGACAACAGTCGGCTGCAAAAAAGGTTCTGGTTAGACCACAAGTGGTCTAACCAGTAGAAGCTAATCGAGATATCGTTTTCCAGCCATTCAGGCAAAATCTGCTCCCCGGAAGCAAATCCAGGCGTCTTTGCGGAATCCTCACGCCTGTCCCCATGCAAGTTGTGCTAAAAGAAGGTTACAAGCAGAAGATTTACCCTCCAACAAATCCTTCAGGGGAGAAATCCGGAGCACAACGCAGTCTATCCGGAAGCAGCACATACCAGAACTGGCGAGAGAGATGGCAGCGACCCGTCCTATTGCATTTGAAAATCAGCTCGAGTCCTACTTTTTGGACCATGCCTACGACGAGATGTGTACGCCGGATGGCTCGCTGCGCCCTCTCTACAAAGAGTTGATGAATGTCATCACCAATCTGCCCAAAGCAGAGTTGCAGCGCCTCAAGCAATCCGCCGATCTCTCATTTCTGACCCAGGGCATCACCTTCACCGTCTATGGCCGCGAAGAGGGAACAGAGCGCATCTTTCCCTACGATCTGGTTCCGCGACTGGTGGCCGGCACGGAGTGGAAGCGTATTGAGACGGGATTGGCCCAGCGCATTCAGGCATTAAACCTGTTTCTGCGCGACATCTACAACGACGGCAAGATTCTCCGCGACGGGGTTGTGCCGCGCGAACTGGTTTTTAGCTGCAAACACTTTCGACCGCAGATGATCGGCCTGCAAGTGCCGCGCAATGTTTACATTGCGGTGGTTGGTTCCGACCTGCTGCGCCTGAACAACGGCGAGTTTGTGGTGCTGGAAGACAATCTGCGCGTGCCGAGCGGCGTCAGCTACATGCTCACCAATCGCCGCGTGATGAAGCGCATCTTCCCGCAGCTCTTTCAGTCCTACGGGGTGCGCCCCATCGAGCATTATCCGCAACATTTGCTCTCCACCCTGCGCTCGCTTGCGCCGGAGGGCCGCCCGGAACCGAACATCGTTCTGCTGACGCCCGGCGTCTTCAACTCCGCCTACTTTGAGCACACCTATCTTGCACGCCAAATGGGAATCGAACTGGTGGAAGGGCGCGATCTGGTAACGCACGACAACGTTGTCTACATGCGTACCACCAGCGGGCTCAAACGCGTGGACGTGATCTATCGCCGCGTGGATGACGACTTCAGCGATGCTCTGGCCTTCCGTTCGGATTCCGTATTGGGTTGTGCCGGCCTCTTCAATGCCTATCGCGCGGGGAATGTAACCGTAGCAAATGCCTTTGGCACCGGCCTTGCCGATGACAAGGCCGTCTACGCATACGTGCCGAAGATCATCAAATACTATCTGGGCGAAGACCCTATTCTGAACAATGTGGAGACCTATCTGCTCAGTGACCGAAAGGAGCGCGAGCACGTTCTCGAAAATCTGGACAAGCTGGTGGTAAAGGCCGTCGGCGAGAGCGGCGGCTACGGCATGTTGATCGGTCCGCAGAGCACGGCGCAGCAGCGCGCAGAGTTTGCCGAGCACATCAAGGCAAATCCGCGCAACTACATTGCGCAGCCGACGCTGGATTTTTCGCGGGCACCCTGCCTTATCGGCGACAAGCTGGAGCCGCGTCATGTGGACCTGCGGCCCTACATCCTCTATGGAGACCGGGTGACAATTGTTCCCGGTGGTTTGACCCGGGTTGCGCTGGAGCGCGGCTCGCTGGTTGTCAATTCGTCGCAGGGCGGCGGAAGTAAGGATACCTGGGTACTGGAGTGATGCGTATGCTTTCCCGCGTAGCAGACAATCTGTACTGGATGAGCCGGTATCTGGAGCGCGCCGAGAACACGACGCGCGTTCTCGACGTCAACATGAACCTGATGCTCGACCGCTCAGGCACCACCGACGAGGGCCGCTGGAAGCGCATGATTGAAGCGCTAGGTCGGCCTGCGGGCGTCAGTTGGACCGGCGATGCACTGGAGATGGCGCGCTCGCTCACCTTCGATACTGCTCACCGCGCCAGCGTAACGCATTGCATCAGCATGGCACGCGAAAATGCGCGGCAGGTCCGCGACGAGATCAGCAGCGAGCAGTGGCAGCGCCTCAATCGCCTCTACCACAAAGTACATTCTCTCAACTCCATGCAGGAATTCGATTCCGACATGAGCGAATTCTTTTCGAGCACCATGGACGGCATTCACCTCTTCAAGGGCGTCACCGATACCACCATGAGTCACGGCGAGGGATGGCACTTTATCCGCGTTGGACGCTACCTTGAGCGCGCCTACGCGACTGCAACGCTGATCGAGGTCTATCATCGCGACCTGCTGGCCTCGACCGAGCAGGACAGTGAAGGACATCAGTATCTGGAACTGGTCGGGCTGCTGCGTTGCTGCACTGCTTTCGAAGCCTATTGCCAGGTCTACACAGCCGATTTGATTCCTTCGCGGATTCTGGAATTTCTGCTTTTCAACCGCGATTTTCCTCATGCTCTGCGCTACTCGATTGACTCGCTGCGCTCTTCCATTACGGCCATCGAACGGGAGGGCAGCCGCATCTCACCGGAGTTGAATGCGCTGGCAGGCCGACTGCACGCCACGCTCAGCTTTACGACGATGGCCGAGGTTCTCTCGCAGGATCCTGCGGCTTACCTGCACAACATTCGCGAACAGTGCGTGCGCATTCACGACATTGTGTACGGCTTCTACATTCATTACCCAATCCAGACCGCGTTGGCGGTGTAGGGCAATATGAACTTTTTTTCGATTCGGCATCTAACCCGATTTCGCTACTCCGGCCCCGTGAGCGAGAGCATCATGGAAGCGCGCATGCATCCGCGCAGCGACTCCAACCAGCACTGCCTGCAGTTCTCGCTCTCGGTGAGTCCGCGCTGCCGGGTCTTCAGCTATCGCGATCACCTCGGCAACAACGTGCAGCACTTCGACATTCCCGGCGAGCATCAGCAGCTTGTTATCGTGGCCGAGTCGCTGGTCGAGCAGCAGCCAATGACGGATATTCCCAGCTTTCTTTCCGCCGATGCCTGGAGCGCGCTCGATGACGGTGTCAGCAAGGGCGACTACTGGGAGTTCCTGATGCCGAGCGACTTTGCCCGCCCCACCGAGGCTCTGCTGGGAATGGCAAAGGAGCTTGAGGTGGCGCGCCGCGACGATCCCATGATGCTTCTGCAAGAGATCAACACGCGCATCTACAACTTCTTCAGCTATGTACCGCGCTCAACAAGGGTGGATTCGCAGATTGACGAGGCTATCGAATCACGTCAGGGCGTCTGTCAGGATTTTGCGCATACTATGATTGCGCTGGTGCGCTCCGTGGGCATCCCTTGTCGCTATGTGAGTGGATATCTGTACCACACGCGCACACATGCAGACCGCTCTACCTCGGATGCAACCCACGCATGGGTGGAGGCATGGCTGCCACATCTGGGATGGGTAGGCTTTGATCCGACAAATAATTTAGTCGCGCAGTATCGCCACATTCGCACCGCCATCGGTCGCGATTATGCTGATGTTCCGCCAACCAGAGGAGTCTTTCGCGGGCAGGCCGACAGCGAGCTTTATGTGGCTGTTCAGGTGGACGTACATGACCAGCCGCCAGCACTCGACCGCGAGATGCCGATTCCCGAAGACTGGAGCGTGCTGGTGGAGAAGGCGCAGCAGACCATCTCTGCTGCCCCGCCGCACCAGCCGGATTTGATTTTGATACAGCAGCAACAGCAACAGCAGTAGTGACCAGCCTCATCCGTACAGATTTGATAATTCCTGAGCCGGACAGAGCCCAGCAAACATCGGTACACTAGAGAGAGATGGTTCCCACCCCAAAATCCCGGCAACTCTCCTTTGACCTGACACTGGCCAGCGCCAAGGAGACGATGGTCTTCAGCGAGGTCATCAAGCTGGCCATCGAAAGCTTCCGCGCCAGCAAGATGCGTTTTTTTCTGACGGCGCTGGGCATGGTCATCGGTTCGGCCAGCGTGATTCTGGTTGTGACCATCGGCATGACCGGCAAGCAGTACATTCTGGACCAGATTCAGCGCATCGGCACCAACATGGTCGAGGTAGAGTTCAGCGGCGGAGCTACACCTGGCGCAGTCAACGACACGCTCAGCGAAATGCTGACGCACGATGACGAACTGGCCGTTGATGCGCAGGTTCCGGCAGTTCTTTATTCCTCGCCCATGCTTGAGATGCACAACCGCATCAGCATCGGCAGCGGCGTCGAAAAAAATACGCTGGTACTCGGCGTCTCTCCGCAATATCTTAACGTTCGCAATCTGATTGTTCCCGCTGGACGGTTCTTCGATGATGCCGATGAGGATACCCATACCAAGTGCGCGGTGGTTACCATCCCCTTTGCCAGGCAGATGTTCGGCACCCCCGATGCAGCCGTCGGGCAGGAGATCAGCATCAGCGGCATTCCCTTTACCATCATCGGAATCTTCAAGGAGAGCGTGGACACCTTTGGCCAGTCAGAGATTTACGACGAGACCATCCTGATTCCATACTCAGTCGCACGCTACTTTACCGGAACTAACACCGTGAAGCAGGCATTCTTCTCCATCCGCAGCATGGAAGATGTACCGATGGCTACGCAGCAGATCATTCGCGTCATCAGCTCGCGCCACAAGCCAACCTCGGTCTACAAAGCCTTCAACATGACGGAGTTGCTGACCACCGCCGCGCTGATTGCCAATGCGCTGACGGCCATTCTGGTTCTGGTGGCTGCCGTCACTCTGGCGGTAGGCGGCGTGGGCATCATGAACATCATGCTGGCAACGGTTCGCTCGCGCATCCGCGAGATCGGCATTCGCAAGGCTCTCGGCGCCACCAGCTACGAAATCAAATTGCAGTTTCTGGTGGAGGCCGTCTTTATCTCGCTGATCGGCGGGATTGTCGGCTGCATTCTGGGAATGGCTGTTCCGCTCAGCATCCGTCTCTTTACTGATTACAAGCTGCCTTTCTCGTGGCTCTCGGTTGTGATTGCGCTCTCGACGGCGGTGATTGTCGGTGTTGTTTTTGGAACGCTGCCCGCCACCCGCGCAGCCCAGTTGGACCCGGTTGAATCGCTTAAATATGAGTAACGACGCAGCCAATCGCGGCATCAAACTCATCTGGCTTTACGTGGCTCTGGCAGCGGTGCTGGTGCTGGCCTTTGTGCTGGCATGGTTCATGATTGCGCCCAGCTTCCGGCTGCATTAGTGCAATCCCGAAAAATTATTCCTCGTAGATGCCGCCCAGCTTCCGGTATTCCTTCTTGTATCCAAAGTGGACGCCATTATCCAAATAGCGAATCCATGTAGGTTCCAGCCGATAGAGCACACTCTCATTCATTGCAATCTGAAAGATGCTTCCGAGGTGGAAGCGTTCGCGATAGGCGCGTGAGACGCTTTCGCGTTCCACTTTCCCCAGTATTTTCTGTACCGTGCCGCGCATCTGCACGCCGCGAATCTGCTTCCACTCCGCTGTGGCGTGATAAACGCTGGCGGAAACAATGGATTTGTAACGCAGATTGCGGCTGTGCTCGCTCTTCGCCGAAGAGAACCAGTAGAGATGCAGGTGATGATCTACGTAATAGAAGACCGGCGCAATGCTGACTTCCCCCTCAGAGGAAACAGTTGCCAGCGAAAGAGTGCTTTCTTCCCGAAGCAGTGCGAGTACAGGCTCCGGGATGAGGCTTGCATATTCCATAGCTTTTAGGATGCCGCAACTGAGCGCGATGTTACGACTCTTTGCCGCGTTCAGGAATCAAGACAGGTATCCCGTCCTGAATTGGGTAGGCGCGTCGGCAGCCGGTGCAGCGAAGCTCTTCCGCAACCAGCGTGAGGCTGGCGCGGCAGACCGGACAGACCAGCGCCGGGAGGATGGATTCGAGTTGGGAGGATTTGCTCATGGGGTGGATCACTGAAGACGATTATAGGGGGTGGTTGAGGAAATCCCTTCCGCTACGCATCTAGTAACATCGTAGACAGGGTGGATTGCAAGATGTCGAGAGTGTTAAGTGGAACGGCAATAGCCGCAGAGATTAAGCGCGAGGTCGCCGCAGAGGTAGCCGAACTGGCCTCGCAGGGCATCAGGCCGACGCTGGCCGCCGTGCTGGTCGGCAATGTCGCCGCCTCTCAGATTTATGTACGCAACAAGGTGAAGACCTGCGAGGAACTTGGCCTCGGCAGCGAGATGATTACACCCCCGGCCAGCGTCACCACTGAAGAGATGCTCGCCCTCATTGCCAAACTCAACGCAGACGACGCAATTGACGGCATCCTGCTCCAGCTTCCGCTGCCCGCGCAGGTGGACACCAAGCGCCTGCTCGAAGCCGTCTCGCCGGAAAAAGATGTGGACGGCTTTCACCCGATCAACGCAGGGCGAATTCAGAGCGGGCAACCAGGTCTGGCACCCTGCACTCCGGCGGGCGTGATTGAAATTCTCAAACGCAGCGGGATTCCCATCGCCGGACAGAATGCCGTAGTGATTGGCCGTAGCGACATCGTCGGCAAACCCGCAGCCATGCTGCTTCTGCATCAACATGCAACGGTGACCATCTGCCACTCGAAGACGCGCAATCTGGCCGAGATTACTCGCGGCGCAGACATTCTGGTCGCTGCCATCGGTCGCGCTGGGTTTGTGACCAAAGAGATGGTCAAGCCTGGTGCCACGGTCATAGACGTGGGCATCAACCGCATTACCGACCATGCCGAGTTTGAAAAATTCTTTGCTGGCGATGCCAAACGCGAAGCGCTGTTTGCTGAAAAAGGCTCGACGATTGTCGGCGATGTGGACCCCCATGCCTTTGAGGTTGCCGGAGCCTACACGCCGGTTCCGGGCGGAGTAGGCCCACTGACTATTGCCATGCTGATGGCCAATACGGTTCGAGCAGCCAGAATGCGGCGTGCCGTCGCAGGAAAGAGCAACTAAATGCTGCGCGTGGGCCTTACCGGCGGATTGGGGAGCGGCAAGACCACCGTCGCTCGTCTGCTTCGGGAACTGGGCGCTGCCGTTCTGGAGGCCGATGAGGTTGGCCGCCGCATGATGCAGCCGGGAGAACCTGTTTATCGCCGGATTGTGGCGCACTTTGGCCCGGAGGTGGTTTTGCCGAATGGCGAGTTGGACCGCAAACGGCTGGCAGAGCTTGCCTTTGGCGCTGGCCGGGTTGAGGAATTGAACAAAATTGTTCATCCTGCCGTATTAACGGAGCAGGAACAATGGTTTAAGCGTCTTTTTACAGCAAATCCCCGCGCAGTGGGCATAGTGGAGTCGGCCCTGATATACGAGGTCGCCCGTGATGCCGCAGCGGAAGGTCTGCCGGGAATCAGGGAGCGTCTGGATAGGGTGGTAGTGGTGACGGCTCCCGTTGAATTGCGCATTGAGCGCTACGTACAGCGCATCTCACCAAAGGGATGGGATGATGAGATTGCCGCCGATGCCCGTGCGAGAATCGCCAAACAGATTCCCGATGCGGAAAAGGTTCGGCAGGCGGATTTTGTGCTGGAAAATGTGGATTCGCTGAATGTGCTCAAGGCCAGGGTGGCGGATCTCTATGCAATCCTTTGCAAAGAGAGCAACCACTGAGCATAATCAGCGTTATTACAATAGCAATCAGGTGTCGCGCGGCGATTAGACCGAGGACAGCCGAAGAAAATCTGGCCGTTTGAACCGGCCCAAGAGAGAAAGCAATATGCGACTGCGCCGTATCTTCCTCATTCTTTTGATACTAGGTGGTTTCTGGTATCTGACCACGCACATGCCCAGAGGACTGGGCTCGCTCGATCTGCGCTCGGCCTCCGGCTCGACTTCGCCGCTTGCGCTCACTGAGGCACACGCCCAGCCGGAGTACGACTCAGAAGAGCTGAATAACATTCGCGTCTACAAGACGGCGCTGCCCTCGGTGGTCAACATCACCAGCACGCAACTGGCCTTCGACTTCTTTTATGGCCGTGTGCCGCAACAGGGGCAAGGTTCCGGTTTTGTGCTGGACAAGGGCGGGCACATCCTCACCAACTACCACGTCATCGCCGATGCCAACAAAATCGAGGTCACGCTGAGCGACAAGCGCAAGTACAAGGCCAGCGTCGTAGGCACAGACAAGTGGCACGATCTGGCACTGATCCAGATCAACGCGCCCAATCTGCAACCGGCCACGCTCTCGGATTCTAAAGACCTGGTCGTAGGGCAAAAGGTTTATGCAATCGGCAATCCCTTTGGGCTGAGCGGAACCATGACGCGCGGCATTATCTCTTCCATCCGCTCAATTCGCGGACCGGAGGGTTCTCCGATTGAAAATGCGATTCAAACGGATGCCGCCATCAATCCCGGCAACTCCGGCGGACCGCTGCTGAATTCGCGCGGTGAGGTTATCGGCATCAACACGCTGATTGCATCAAATGGCGCGGACCAAAGCTCCGGCATCGGCTTTGCGATTCCGGTGAATACGGCGAAGGCCGTGCTGGGCGATCTGACGCGCTATGGCCGTGTGCGGCGTCCCTCGCTGGGAATTGTCTCGCTGCCGATTGGCCCGGACCTCTCCGAGCAGATGGGACTGGCAGCCGAGAATGGCGTTCTGATTCAACGAGTGCTTCCCGGCGGAGCAGCCGAGCGCGCTGGACTCCATGGCGGCAATCAGCAGGCGTATCTGCGCAATGTGCCCATCATGCTGGGCGGCGATCTGATTGTGGCGATGGATGGGCAGGAGATTACCAGCCCGCAGGACATCAGCGACCTGATGGACAAGCATCAGGCAAATGATGTGGTCGTAGTGACCGTCTATCGCGGTCGCAAGCGGATGGACTTCCGTGTAACACTGGCCGAGGCGCGCGAGCAATCCACATAGAAGCTTTGTACAAATTCTTCTTGATTTGTTTTGAAAGGGCGCGGCTTTCCAGCAGACGAAAAAGGCATCGGGAGAAGCCCTAAACGTTAGACAGGCGAGAAGTTGTCCAGCCTAGCACTTCCTCTACCAAGTGTCAGGGCACGACTGAAGTCGTGCCCTGACACATGTTGCATTCTGCGTTGACTTTTCCGCAGCCTGTTTAAGCCAGTCCGGCGCGTACAGCGTGCTCTGCCATGGTGCGGTGAATCTCCAGCGCCAGAGCCAGCGCAGCGCGCCCCTCTTCCGCCGAGACGTGCGGTCTGGTGCCATTGCGCACCGCAGCAATAAACGATTCAATCTCCAGCCTGAGCGGTTCGCCTGCGGCAATCACGGGCTTTTCAAGATGCAATCCCGGCGGCAGATTCGCGGCATCCAGTTTTGCTGCATCCATCGCGCTCAGATTCGCAGCGGCGGCAGGGTTCAGTCCAATTCTCAGCAGATCGCGGCGGGCGTAATCCAGAGAGATGTACTCACTCAACTGGAAGAAGCGCAGCTTCCGTACACGCTCCGTAGAAACGCGGCTGGCAGTCAGATTGGCAACACAGCCGGATTCAAACTCCAGACGGACGTTTGCAATATCCACCTTGCGCGAGAGAATCGGAATGCCGACAGCACGCAGTTCGCGCACCGGCGACTCCGCCAGACGCAAAACGATGTCGAGATCGTGAATCATCAAATCGAGCACCACATCCACATCAAGCGCACGCGGAGAGAAGACACTGAGCCGATGCACCTCGAAGAAGCGCGGACTGCGCACCATCGGCTCGACGGCCATCACAGCAGGATTGAAGCGCTCCAGATGGCCTGGCTGCAGGACGAGTCCTTTGTCCCTGGCTGCTGCAATCAGCGCGTCAGCCTCTGTGAGCGATGCGGCCAGCGGCTTTTCAACCAGCAGATTCCATCCGGCATTGAGCAGCCGCACACCCACCTCGGCATGAAGCGAGGTTGGCACTGCCAGCGAGGCAAGATCAATCCTCTCGCCGGAGGCAAGCAGAGCGTCAACGCTGGGAAAGACGCGCACGCCAAACTCGGCTGTGATTGCAGCAGCCCTAGCCGGATCAGGCTCAACCGCGGCGGCAAGCTCAAGGCCCGGCTGCCGGCTCAGTTCACGATAGACGCGTACATGATTGCGCCCGAAGGCTCCTGTACCGATGACCGCTGCGCGGAATGTCTTTTGGCTTTCGATTTCTCTTACTTCCCTGCTACTACCTTGAGGCAGCGGCTGTAAAGCTCCAGCAGATGGTTGACCTGATCCTCCGGCTTGGCCGAGGAGGAGGCGGTAAATCCGGTGGAGGGGGTTGCCGTACGGGTAACATTCGCGGTGGCCGCGACAAACTTGAGCAGATCGAGCGCGATATCTTCGTTCCGACGCGCAGCCGAGTTGGCCTGAACTTCCATTTTGGATACTCCTTGATTCGTAGAGGCTACAAGGATGATGCTAAAGCATTTTCACCGTCTCTGTAATTAGCAGCTAATCTCTTCCCCGGCCAGCAGTTTATCCCGCGTAATGCTGTTCCATATGAGGATGTTCGCAGGCAGCTCGGGCGAAACAGCCCCCGGCATCACCGCATCAATTACCTGTTGCGGCGGAATATTTACCCCGGCACGGCTGTCGCGGAAGAGTCCCTTCACCAGCCCAATCGCTGCAAGGCCATCCCGCCCGATAAATGTCTGCTCGATGTAGAACCAGCGCTCATCCCAGCAGATAAGCCGGTTCGCCATGCAGAACTTCGCCATAAAAGGCAGCGAGCGGCGATAGGTAATCCAGACCGTCCCCACCAGAGGCATCCAGCGCTTGCCCAGCACGTAATCCAGTACGCCCGTGCGGGCCAGCAGATGCATGCGTCCGTAGTCCATTGCTGTCAGGTAGCGGGAGTTGTTCAGATGAAAATTGAAGTCTATGTCGTTGGGCCAGACGCGAAGCTGGATGCGGTCTTCATCCAATATCCCAATACGCGGCAGGGGGCTGAGCTTGTGCCGGAGTGCAAGCAGCGGTATACGTATGAAACTATTTACATGGGCCATGGGGAGTAACCACTTCCAGTCTAATCTGAATAGCAATTCAGTGTGACAATCGCGTCACAATGCGGGAGAATCAGCTCGATGACTACGATAACTCGCCGCCGCTTTCTGGCTTCAACTGCTGCTCTGTCCCTTGTTGGCCCTCGCACGCTCTTTGGCGCTCCAAAACAGGGCGCAGCCACGCTCTTTATCGGCAATGGCGGCGCAGAGGGGATATTCTCTGCAAGCTGGAATGCTTTTTCCGGCGAACCGGGGCCGCTGGAGTTGGCCGCAGCCTGCGATCATCCCGGCTTCCTTGCGCTCTCAAGGAATGGCCGCAATCTTTACGCAGGGGGAAACACAAAAGCCCCTGTGGGCACGATTTCCTCCTTTGCGCGAGAGGGCAGCAAGTTAACGCTGCTGAATCAAACCTCCTCCGGCGGTCAAAATCCCTGTCACCTTGCGCTCTCGCAGAATGGATGGGCCTTTGCCGCCAACTACGGCAGCGGCCAATGGCTCGCCACACGGATTCTTGCTGACGGGCGACTCTCTGACGGAGGCAGCATCGAGAGTCCCGTGGGCCACGGTCCAAATGCCAACCGTCAGGATAAGAGCCACACGCACTGGACAACAATGGCTCCCAATGGACATTTTGTTTATGTGAATGATCTGGGCAGCGACCGCATCTGGCTGCATACTTTCAGCCCGGCGGCTGGACCAAAGCTGCTTCCTGAACAAAGCTATGCAGCCACACCCGGCAGCGGCCCGCGCACACTGCATTTTCATCCCCGACTGCCGCTGGCCTATGCGGTCCACGAACTGGACTCGTCCATCGTATTGCTCTCATGGAACGCGACTACCGGAGAATTGAAGCCTCTGGAGCGCTACGCCCTGCTGCCGGAGGGTTACACCGGGTCGAGCGCTGGTTGCGATCTGGCAATCCTACGCGATGCACGACACCTTTATGCCATCAATCGTGGCAACAACTTTGTCGCGACATTTTCTGTTGATGGAAAAACCGGCCGCCTGACACTGCTGGAGCGCTCCGATTGCGGCGGCAAAACACCGCGTCACCTTGCGCTTGACCCGACCGAGCGCTGGCTGCTGATCGCGAATCAGGACTCGGGAAGTGTGGCGATTCTGCCGCGCGATCCAGCGACGGGAAGGCTGGGCAAGGTTGCTCAGACTACAACCACGCCCACGCCGATGTGTCTGTTGTTTGGCTAAGTTTGAATTGGCAAAAATCCCAACAGATTAGACTATGCCGCCTCAAAACCTTATCCTGTTACTTCGCTGATTTTTTTCGGAAGAGGCAAGTATTCCATGAGTTCTGTAATCAATATCCAGCTTCCTGACGGCTCCATCAAACAATTGCCCGCTGGCTCCACGCCCTTTGATGTGGCCAATGGCATCTCTCCGCGACTGGCCGCTGCCAGCATTGCTGCGCGCATTCGCCCGCTCAATGCTGTTGCCGCTCCCGGGCCGGAGGCCGATCACGACGAGGAACCCGCCGAGGCCAGCATGTATGCGGCTGAGGATACGAATGCCCCGCGCATTGTGGACCTTGGCACGCCGCTCAAAGAAGATGTTACGCTCGAACTGCTGACCGAGAAGGATCCCGACGCGCAAAAGGTTCTGCGTCACTCGGCTGCGCATGTGATGGCGACGGCAGTGCTCGAACTCTTTCCGGAGACCAAGCTCGGCCACGGCCCCGCCACGGAAAATGGCTTCTTCTACGACTTCTATCGCCCCACGCCCTTTACCCCCGACGATCTGATTGCGATTGAAAAGAAGATGGCCGAAATTGTGGCTCGCGACGAAAAATTCGTCCACGACTTTGAAACGCGCGAAGCAGCCCTCGTCGAATTTGAACAGAGCGGCGACTTCATGAAGAAGCACTTTGTCGAAAAATTCACCAAGACCGGCGACGAGGTTTCGCTCTACCGCAATGGCAAGTTTGTCGACTTTTGTCGTGGCCCGCACCTCCCATCAACAGGCCGCGTCAAGGCCTTCAAGGTAACGAATCTGGCCGGAGCCTACTGGCTGGGCGACGAAAAGAATCCGCAGTTGCAGCGCGTCTACGGCACGGCCTTCTTCAACAAAAAAGAGATGGACGAGCACTTTGTCCGTCTGGAAGAAGCAGCCAAACGCGACCATCGCATTCTGGGTAAGCAGCTTGACCTCTTCAGCATTCAGGAGCTTGCCGGAGCGGGTCTGGTCTTCTGGCATCCCAAGGGCGGCATCATCCGCAAGACGATGGAAGACTGGATGCGCGAAGAGTGCCTGAAGCGCGGCTATTCGCTTGTCTACACACCCCACGTTGCCCGCGTTGACCTGTGGAAGATAAGCGGACACGAAGGCTTTTATGCAAAGAACATGTTCACGCCGATGGAGCTTGACGACGCGAACTATCGCATGAAGCCGATGAACTGCCCCTTCCACATCCTCATCTACAAGAACACGCCGAAGAGCTACCGCGATCTTCCCGTCCGTCTGGCGGAGTTGGGCAACGTCTATCGCTATGAGCGCTCTGGCACGATGCACGGCCTGCTGCGTGTGCGCGGCTTTACGCAGGACGATGCCCACATCTTCTGCACGCCGGAGCAGATTGAAGATGAGGTTTCGGCCTGCATTGATTTTGCAGAGGCGGTGCTGACCACCTTCGGCTTCAAGGAATTCAAGATTGAGCTCTCCATCTGGGATCCGAAGGATCGCAAGAGCTATGCCGGTTCGGACGAAAACTGGGATCTCGCCATCGGCTCGCTGGAGCGCGTCCTGCAGCGCAAGGAGATTCCCTACAAGACGATTGCTGGCGAAGCCGCCTTCTATGGGCCGAAGATTGACATCAAACTGGTAGACGCAATCGGTCGCCTGTGGCAGCTCTCTACCGTGCAGTTCGACTTCAATCTGCCGGCGCGTTTTGAGATGGAGTACGTCGGCGAAGATGGCGAGCGTCATCAGCCGGTAATGGTACATCGCGCACTTTTCGGCTCAGTGGAGCGCTTCTTCGGCGTCCTCATTGAGCACTATGCCGGAGCCTTCCCGCTCTGGCTTGCCCCGGTTCAGGCAGGCATTGTGCCCATCAGCGAGCGCCATCGCGAGTACGCGCTTGAGGTGCAGAAGGCGCTTGAGGGAATTGGCCTGCGCGTGGAAGTGGATGCGCGCAACGAGAAAATGAATGGTAAGATTCGCGACCTGACCATGCAGAAGATTCCTTATGTGCTGATTGTCGGCGACAAGGAAGCAGAGGCAAAGGCCGTCAGCGTCCGCACCCGTGGCAAGGGCGACGAAGGCTCCGTGCCGCTGGCAGATTTTCTTGTCAGAGCAAAGGCGCTGCTGGATAGCAAGTCAACAGAGTTGTAGGCGATCTGCGTTTTTGGGTTGTCAACTAGCCACATGATTTGTCATTCCGCAGCGACTGTAAGGAGCGGAGGAATCTGCTTCTCTAGCAACAAAAGCAGATTCCTCCGCTTGCGCTACGGAATGACAAGACGTTGACGGAACAAATGATGCAGGTAGAGCAAATTTTGAAATTGAAATGCGTCAGGTCAACGTATTAAGCCAGCGCCAGCGCCGCTTCCTTGGCAAAATACGTCACAATAAACTCCGCCCCGGCACGACGAATGCTCAAAAGCGATTCCATCATAGCTCGCTGCGGTTCCAGCCATCCGCGTTCAAAGGCCGCGTGCAGCATCGCATACTCGCCGGAGACCTGATACGCACCTATCGGCAGATCGAAGCGCTGCCTTGCCTCGTGAATTACGTCGAGATAAGGCATGGCGGGCTTCATCAAAATCATGTCTGCGCCCTCGGCCACATCCTGCTCAATCTCGCGCATGGCCTCGCGCAGATTTGCGCCATCCATCTGGTAACTGCGACGGTCGCCGAATTGCGGCGCGGAATCCGCCGCCTCGCGGAAGGGTCCGTAGAAGGCCGAAGCAAATTTCGACGCATAACTGAGAATTGGAATCTGATCCAACCCACGATCATCTAGTTCTTCGCGAATCGCGGCCACACGGCCATCCATCATGTCGCTGGGCGCGACCACATCAGCACCAGCCTCGGCCAGCGAGGCAGCGGTCTCGGCAAGCAATCCAAGCGTGGAGTCGTTCTCGACCTCAAACTCGCCGTCATGCTCGTGAATGATGCCGCAGTGTCCGTGGCTGGTGTACTCGCAGAGGCAGACGTCGGCCATGAGAACTAACTTCTTTGACGCGGCGCTGGCCTTGAGTGCGCGCAATCCCTGCTGGACAATGCCGTCCGGGGCGTAAGCGCCGCTGGCCTGTTCGTCCTTGGTGGCGGGCAGGCCGAAGAGCAGCAATCCGCCAATGCCGAGTGCTGCGGCCTGCTCGGCCTCTTTCACAGCCTCGTCAATCGAGAGGTTGAAGACGCCGGGCATGGAACTGATGGGCTTGCGAACACCTTCACCGGGAGTGAGAAAGAGCGGATAAACAAAGGCTCCGGGATGCAGGCGTGTTTCGCGAACAAGCGCGCGCAACGGTTCTGTGCGGCGCATACGGCGCAGGCGGGTCACTGGAAATTCCATACTGGGATTTTATGCCTTTTCGATGAAGGAAGGAGTGGGGTAATTCGATTGTTGAATCCGCACTATCCCGGCACCGCCAGCACCGTGCATTTCCTATCCGGCTCGTTGTGAAGGAAGAGCACTTGCAGCGTGCATTGAACCGGGCCGGTCGCCATCTCCTGTCCGTGACTGTTCAGAATGGTTTCGCTGGACGCACTCAATTTGACGGCAGCCTCAAGGAGCGACTCAGAGAGCAGCGGCAGACGCTCGATGGGAATCTCAAATTGCAGGCAGATGGAGAGATTGGAAAACTCGTGGAAGTCAGTCACCCAGCCGTGACTGCTCACAATGGCGTCGCGGAGCAGGGCCACGCTGGAGGTGCGCGCAACCCGCGTGAATCCGTTCAGGCGAAGCAGATTGGGCCGGTTCAGAATAACGGGCATGATAGTTCCTGCTGATCCAAGTTTACGCCTTCAGCAAATTCGCCACTACTGCTTCAACTCCACCACGGTAGCTCCCGCGCCGCCTTCATTCTGCGGTGGCTCGGTGACGGTTTCGACCTGCGGATGAGAGTTGAGCCATTGGCGCAGTGTACGGCGCAATACGCCCATGCCGGTGCCGTGAACGATGCGGACGCGCGGCAACCCCGCCAAAAATGCGCGGTCCAGGTATCGCTCTACCTCTTCCCGCGCTTCTTCGGCGGTGCGTCCAATGACGTTAATCTCGCTCGACAGGGAATCTGCGTCACCGCCTTCGCTCATCTGTACGGTGATTCCCCGTCGGCCAGCCATTGCGCGCAGAGGCGGCTGCGATGGCGCAACTGCAACCGGAGCTGGCGTGACCTCGCTCAAATCGTTGCGGGAGACGCGCATCTTCATCGGCCCGACCGCTATCTCAAAAAAGTTTGCATCAATGGCACGGACAACCTGCCCGGTCTTGCCGAGCTTGCGCAGCTTGACCGTGTCGCCCACTGCAACGTGTCGAATGATGTGCGGCGTGGCATTGGGATCGCCAACGTCTGCGCCGGTATTGTGCGCAACCACCGCAGAGTTAAACGACTCCTGAAACTCGCGTCTCATGCGAGCAATGCGGCGCTCGGCCTCTTTGCTCAACTTCTGCTGCTGCGCGCGGTCCTCCACAAGCTTGACCGTTTCGCGCGCCTGATACTCAAAGTCCTTGAGCAGCGCGTTCAGCTTTGCTTCCAGTTCCCGCGTCCGGTTGCGCATCTCGGTCAGCCCTTCGCGCTCCAGCTTTTCTTTGAGCCTGGCCGTCTCTGCCTCGCGCAGCAACACCTGTCTGTGTTTGGTCTCGGTGACTTCAAGCTGGCGATGCAGTTCGTCGAGGAAGCGCGCAATGTCCACCGCCTGCGAACCTAATCGCGCGCGGGCAGCAGAGATAATCTCCGATGCCAGTCCGAGCCGCTCCGCCGTGTGGATGCCCGCAGAGATTCCCGGAACTCCCATGCGCAGCGTGTAGTTGGGCATCAGCGTGACCTCTTCCACGCCGACGGCTGCATTCATTACGCCTGGAGTATTTGCGCCAAAGACCTTGAGCGAGGTGTGATGGGTCGAAAGAATCGCCCACGCGCGGCGCTCCAGAAAATACGCGGCAATTGCGACGGCCAGCGCTGCGCCCTCTTCCGGGTCAGTGGCCGAGCCGAGTTCGTCGAGCAGCACCAGCGACTCCGGCCCGGCAATCTTAGCGATGCGGTCGAGATTTATGATGTGCGCAGAGAAGGCCGAGAGCCCCTGCTCGATGGATTGCGCATCGCCGATGTCTGCTAGGAATCCGCCGAAGACGGGAAAGCTGGCCGCGCTGGCTGGAACGGGAATCCCGCTCTGCGCCATCATCGCGAGGAGTGCTGCCGTCTTAAGCGCGACGGTCTTGCCGCCCGTATTTGGCCCGCTCAAAATCAACTGCCGCTCGCTGCCGGTGAGCGCCAGCGTCAGCGGAACAATCCTGCCGCCCTCATTACGCAGGCGCTTTTCCAGCAGCGGATGACGTGCATCCACCAGAGAGAGATTTTCGCTGTCGAAGCTGGGCCGTATGCATTGGTACTCGCGTCCAAATTTTGCGCGGGCCAGCAGCGAATCCACAACCGCAAGCACGCGAGCCCCGGCGCGAATGGAATCCGAGTGCGTGGCAATCTGCCGTGTCAGCGCGACAAAAATCCGATGAATCTCCGCTTGCTCTTCTTCAATCAGGCGGACAAGCTCGTTATTTTCCTCAATGGTTTCGAGCGGCTCCACGTAGACGGTTTGCCCGCTGGAACTGGCCCCATGTACCACTCCGCTGATGCGCCGCTTCTGCTCGGCCTTGACCGGAATTACAAAGCGATCGCCGCGAATGGTGATGAGGTCATCCTGCGTCTGTCCGCCGTCGGAGAGCTTGCGCAAGGCCGCACGAAGGCTCTCTTCAATGGCCCGTTGCTGGCGTAGCTGCTCCTGACGAATGCGGCGAAGCTCCGGCGATGCGTTATCGGCGAGCGTGCCATCGGGCATGATCTTTGCTGCCAGCACTTCCAGCAAAGGCCGCAGATCGCCCATCATCATCGGAGCGGAGAGTGCCTGCAAAGCGGGGATATCTACATCCGCAGGCGGCGACTTCATCAATCCCTGCCAGCCGCTCAGGTCGTTCATCAGCGCAATCAGCGCGCGCAGTTCTTCACTCTCCAGTGCCGCGCCGGGAATGTTGGATTTGTCGAGCAGATCACCTGGATTGAAGAGCCCGGCCAGCGGGATGGAGACGCCTGCGGCCACAATTTGCTGCATCTCTGCGACCAGTTCATGCTGTGCGCGAAGCCATTCCACATTACGCGATGGAACCAGCGCGGCCACCCACTCGCGGCCTACGGGAGAGCTGGCGAAGCCGCCCACGAGCGCCAGCAGCCGCGGCCATTCGAGCGCCGAAGAGGCAAGCTCGGTAACCGGCTGGGGAATCTGGTCGAACCAGAATTGCTGCGAGTTGTTCGCGGGATTTTCCATGGAGTGCGCGATGTTGCCCCTCATTCCCTATGGTAACGGGCAAGCGGATTCTGTGCCGGAGGAAAGGAACTACTCCAGTTCCTCGGCAACAATCGGCGAGGTCTTTGGTTTGGGAATCTGCGGCGAAGCCAGCCCCAGCGCGACCAGCAGATGCATCCGTGCAAAGATATTTTGTGCCAGCAGCGGCACATAGAGCCCAACGACCGTCACTACAATCATCAGCAGAGTCACGTTGCGCACGCCCATCTCTTTGAGCACAACGCGCGCTGCTGAGCCGGTAATGACGTGCAGTACGTAGATCGTCATTGAGGCCTTGCCCAGCGTACTGAAGATGTTGCGCAGTAATGTGGTGCGCTCCGAAAGAAGATGGCTCAGGGCAAAGATAATCGTGATGCCCAGAATGCAGGCAGGCAGCGATTGGTAGCTGAAGGGAATATCGCGCGAAGCGGTGCGGCCCCATGTAACCGCAACGGTAAACAGTGCCGCAGTGCCCCCCACCGCCGGAAGAAATATCTTCCACCTTAGCGGGAAGCTCAAATCGTAGCGGTGCAGATAGATTCCCGCTACGTAGAAGATGAACATGTATTCCGTGTTGAGGAAGGGATAGCCGAACCAGAGCGGAGTCACTCCATAAAGCAGGAAGGCGACGATGGAGACGGGGACCAATCCCTTCAAACGGCCTTTGGACAGGAGCGCGGCGGCATGGCAAAAGAGCAGGCAGTAGAGAAACCAGAACTGCCCCATCGGCTGCCAGGGGATGCGAATCAGCTCGTCAAGATTGCGCGCGGAGTTCAGATGCGCCTGAAAAAAGTACTGAATTCCGCCCTGCAAATACGACCACAGCAGGTATGCGTAGTAGAGCGTCCAGAGCTTGTTAATCGCGAATATCTTCGGTCCCTTGCGCAACGAGCGGGGCACATTGAGCCCGGCCAGAAAAAAGAACATCGGCATGCGGAAGGTGGTGACCACATAATCGCTGCCAGCCAGCAGGCTGTTCTCCGACAAAATTCCGGAGTGCAACAACCCGCGCAGGGCATGAGAATACACGACGAGCAGAATTCCCAGCCCTCTTGCGATGTCAATCCAGACAATGCGCTTGGCACTCGTGGTCAAAAAAGAGCCCTCCGGTCAAGGAATCCGGCACTGCTTTGGAAGCGGCAAGGCCCGCGCCAGTCACATCCATCCTCGAACAGTATTTGTTTTGGCTGTTTCGGTCAATTTCCACAGGCAAGCGGGAGAACCAACCGGCATCTCATATGCAGAACCCTTTCTGCACACAGAATCATCTACTCTATTAAACTAACTCAAGCAGCACCCTGAAGGAGCGCACCGTGCCAGAGACAATTTATGACGTGGCAATCATCGGCGGAGGACCAGCCGGATACACTGCGGCCATTCGCGCCGGACAATATGGGCTGAAGGTCGCCCTCATCGAATCTGCCAACAAGCTAGGCGGAACCTGCCTGCACTGGGGCTGCATCCCGACAAAAAGCATTTTGTTCAGCGCCGAGGTATGGGACCACCTCAAGCACGCAGAAGAACTCGGCATTGATGGCGTCAGCGGGGTCAAGGTCAACTGGACCAGAGTCATTGACCGGAAAAACGGCATCGTCGCCAAGCACGCCAAGGGCCTCGACTTTCTGATGAAGAAGAACAAGGTCACGGTCATCAACGGCTACGGCGCGCTGACCGGCGCAGCCAAGGCAGGCGTACACACCGTCGCCGTCGCAGACAACAAGGAAATCTCTGCGGTCAAAGCAAAGAACATCCTTCTCGCTACCGGTTCTGAGGCGCGCCTGCTGCCCGGTGTCACCGCTGGCGGAAACGTGCTCACCAACAAGGAAATTCTCGTCATCCCCGCCATCCCGAAGAGCCTTATCGTGATTGGCTCCGGCGCGGTGGGTGTGGAGTTTGGCTCCATCTTCCGCAGCTTTGGCGCTGAGGTCACGATTGTCGAATACCTGCCCCGCGTCGTTCCCGTAGAGGACGAGGAGGTAAGCAAGGAACTCGCCCGCCTCTACCGCAAGCGCGGAATTGATATTCACGTTGGCGCCAAAGTTGAGAAGGTCGAGACGACCAAGGAAGGCGTCAAGGTCACCTGGATCGGCAGTGATGGCAAGGTCATCGTAAAAGAGGCCGAGAAGGTTCTGGTTGCTGTTGGACGCGCGCCACGCACCGAGAAGATCGGCATCGAGAAAACGAAGATTGAGGTCGAGCGCGGATTCGTCAAGACCAACGAGTGGATGGAAACTGCCGAACCCGGCATCTACGCCATCGGAGACATTGCAGCGGGAATGCCGCAACTGGCGCATGTCGGCGCTATGTGCGGAATGGTGGTCGCGGCCAAGTTGGCGGGCAAGTACGCGCGCGCCGTCAAGCGCAACCGCATCCCCGGCTGCACCTACACTGAGCCGCAGATTGGCTCTGTCGGCCTGACAGAGGCTGCTGCCAAAGAGAAGGGATACACGGTCAAGGTCGGCAAGTTCCCCTTCACAGCTAACTCAAAGGCCTCAATTGTGAACTCGCATGATGGTTTTGTGAAGATTGTCAGCGATGCAAAATACGGTGAGATTTTAGGCGTCCACATCATCGGACCGCACGCAACGGAGTTGATCGCAGAAGCCGTCACCGCAATGGAGCTTGAGGCAACGGTCGAGGAGATGATGTTCACCATCCACGCCCACCCGACGCTCTCTGAGGCCATGCTGGATGCCTTCGGCGCTGTCGAGGGAATGGCAATCAACGCATAGATCATAGATAGCGGACAATGATCAACTACCTCTATCTCGGACGCGTTGGCTATGCTGAGGCGCTCAGGCTTCAGCAGGAGTTAGTCGAACTGCGCCGCGCCGACCGCATCGCGAACACTCTGCTGCTGCTCGAACACCCTCCGATCCTCACCCTGGGCAAACATGCCACGCGCGCCAACATCCTTGCCTCGGAGGAGTTCCTGGCCAAACGCGGAGTCGAGCTCTTTGAGACCGACCGCGGCGGCGAGGTCACCTATCACGGGCCCGGGCAGTTGGTCGGATACCCCATCTTCGATCTGCGCTCCATGCCGGGGCCGACGCAGGGCAGGCTCGGTGCAGTGGATTTTGTACGACTGCTCGAAGAGGTTCTCATCCGCGTTTGCGCCTGCTTCGGAATTATGTCCGGACGCGTGGCTGGCCGCACCGGCGTCTGGACCCTGCCCGGAGGCGCTGTCCCGGAGCGCAAGCTGGCCGCGATTGGCGTTCACATCTCACGAGGAATTACCTCGCATGGATTTGCGCTCAACGTCACCACCGACCTGCGCGACTTTGAACTGATTGTTCCCTGCGGAATCAGCGACCGCGAGGTTACGAGCCTGGAGCGCGAGGATGCTGTGCTTGAGGGCGCAACTCCGTCGGAGCAGATTGAGGCGGTCGCTCATCGGACGGCACGCTGCTTTGGGCAGGTCTTTGGCGAGCAGTTGCTGGCGATTGAATCGCTCCACGACCTGCGCGCGCAGGGGTTGGGCGTCCCTATGCAGATTCCCTCAGAGGTAGAAACCTTGCACGGCAGCGGCAAAGTCTCCCAAAAAGCCTGAGCAATTCAAAATGTGTATAGACGCAAAAAAGCCCGGCGCAATGCCGGGCTCTTTTGCTTGCCTGTTGACTGCGGGTTGACTACTTCTTTGCTGCCTTCTTGGCTGGGGCCTTCTTGGCTACAACCTTTTTCGCAACAACCTTCTTTGCTGGAGCCTTCTTGGCTACTGCCTTCTTGGCAACAACCTTCTTGGCTACAACCTTCTTTGCAACGACCTTCTTTGCAGGAGCCTTCTTGGCTACTGCCTTCTTTGCGGGTGCTTTCTTGACTGCCAACTTGATACCTCGTTTGATTGTTTTCTTGGCGCCCTTCTTGGTTACAGCTTTCGCCGCAACCTTTCCGCCGCTCCGGGCACCTTTCTTGCTTGTCTTCTTTGCGACAGACTTCTTGACGGCCTTCTTGGCGACTGCCTTTTTCACAGGAGCCTTCGCAACTGTTTTCCTGGCAGACGTCTTTTTGGCCGGTATCTTTTTGGCGGTCTTCTTCACCGCAACCGGGGCAACCTTTTTCGCCGCAGCCTTCTTCTTCGTTGGCTTTTTGGTTGGTATTTTCGCGGGTTCCGGGGCTGCCGGTGGCGCTTCGGTAAACGTGAAAGTCTCCGTTACGACCGCAACCGGCTCCTCAACCAGCACAAAAGGCAACTCATCATCCTCTGAGGTTACTGAGATTATGGTCTCCTCTTCTTCGTCCTCATCTTCGCTTGAGCCTTCGGCGAACTCTTCTTCCAATTCATCCGGTTCGGGCTCGTGTTCATCACCGTTGTATGCGTAGAGTTTGGTCTCGTCCTGCATCGTCCCTGCCTCCCGGCTATTCCTTCGAATCTCATGTTGCATGAGCGGAGTCCATTAAAGAAATCTAAACTCACTCTCACTGCATGCCATAGCGATAATTCTGCAACGGATTGCGCGTGAAAGCAATTGAGAAGTGAAGAGTTGTGATCTTTTTTTTCAATCTGTAACTGTGATTGAACGCGCGCACTCAGATATTCGCGACTCAACCAGAGCATAATTCCAATGGAGCCTGTCTATTTTTTCTTCTTTTTTGCAGAACTCGCGCTCGTGCTCTTTTTGCCGGAAGCCGCACTCTGTCTGTTTTTTGTCGCACTCTTCTTTGCAACAGGAGCGTTCTTTTTACCTGGAGCCGCGCTGCTCATTCTGCTCCTTGATGTACTTCTCCTTGTTGCTGTCGTGCTTCTGGCGCTGCTCGCGGTGCTTCCTTTTTTTCCGTGAACTTTTTTGCTGACCGTTGCAACTTGCGCCGGCTCCGCCACATGGATGCGTTGGCCCGCAGCAATCCTTGTCGTCTTCAAATGGTTCCAGCGCTTGAGCTGGTCAACGGTAACTCCGAATCTATCTGAGATGGTCACCAACGAGTCATTCCTGCGCGAAACATAGGTAGTCGTCCGCGTGGGCTCGGCTGTTGGAGCTACGGGAACCACCAGCGCCTCCACTCCGTTGAGCGAATCCCGCACCGACAATTGATTGGTCGCGGCCAGATCGTTGACCGTCACCTTATAGCTTTTGGCCACCGTTTCCAGCGTATCGCCCGGAGTGATCTTGTGGTAGCGCCAGTAGCGTCGGTTGCTCTCCGGCACCTCGGCAATGCGCTGCTCAAAGAGCTTGCCCGTTCCCGGCGGCAGATGCAGCGTGTAATCCATGTCCGGCGGCGTAGACAGGCGCAGCAGGCTCGGATTCAGCGCCACCAGTTCCTGCAGCGGAGCCTCAACAATGTCCGAGACCAATCGCAGATCCACCGCGTAGCTGGTTGCTACATCATCGGTCAGGAGCGGCGGGTCGGGGACAATCGTATCCATCCCGTACTGCGCCGGATTGCGGGCAATGATGATGGCTGCCAGAATCTCCGGGACATAATTCTTGGTCTCGGTGGGCATGTTGTTGCGGCGATACAACTCCCAGAAGTCGGCATAGCCGGTGCGCTGAACGGCGCGCTGAACATTGCCTGCGCCCCAGTCGTAAGCCGCCATCGCCAAGTACCAGTCGCCCAGTTGGTTGTAGAGAAGCTTGATGTACCGGGCATAGGCGCGGGTGGACTTTTCCGGATCGAAGCGCTCATCCACGTAGCCGTTGCGGGTCAGCCCGTAGACTCCATGCGGCATGAACTGCCACATTCCGCCGGCACCGGAGCGGGCATTCACAGCCAGCGGCTGGAAGCCGGACTCTGCCACCGCTTGAAAGATAAGATCGCGTGGAACGCCCTCTTCATCCAGAACGCGGTCGGCCATCGCCTTATAACGGCCTACGCGCGTCAGCGAATGGGCCAGCGTGGCGCGCCCCTTTTGCGAGTTCGAGAAGAAGTTCAGGAAGCTGGCCACCGGATCGTTGATAACCAGCGGAATATCCGACTTGGTCGTTGCCAGTTCAGCCTGTGCCTTCGCCTTCAGATTCGGGTCTACTGTGAAGGTGACATCGCTTGCCACATCGGCCGGGGTCGCTTCAATCTGCGGCGAAAATCCGTTGCCGATCTTGAGCGCATCCATCTCCAGCGCATTCACGGCATCAACCACGCGTTCAAACTCAACAGCAAGCGGAGAGTTCTCTTCCTTCAGGTTCGCGCCGCTCATCAGCAACAGGTCCACGGCGCGGTCAAAATCCTTGCGGGCCTGCATCAGATTGCCGTTGCGGTAATTGCGAACGCCACTGGCGTAGGCGTACTCCACCTTTTCAATCAACTGTTGATCGGGGCTGGCAATCTGCGGCGGAGGAGGCGTAACGGCCTGTGGGGGCAATACCGGCGCAATCTCGCGCACGCTCTGGCCTACGGGCGAGCTGAGTGGGGTATGGTTGTCGCAGCCACAGGCTCCGAACACCGTCAGGCACAGAAATGGGAGTACACGTCTCAGGATCATTCAGGATTGATTGCTTCCTCTGCTATTGTATGGCCCCGCAGCGTGCCGTGGGCGGGTCCGCAGTCAATATCTCCGGATGATAAGATGAGACAGGATTCGGCCTGCGGATTTGAGCATAAACAGGCACTCTTTGCACCACTCTTCCAGTAAAGATTCAGGGGCCGACACACCCATTCATGATTGATCGCATTCGCAACTTCGCCATCATCGCGCATATTGACCACGGCAAATCCACGCTGAGCGACCGCCTGCTGGAGTTGACCGGCTCGCTGACCGCGCGCGAGATGCAGGCGCAGGTGCTCGACGCGATGGATCTGGAACGCGAGCGCGGCATTACCATCAAAGCCCACGCCGTCCGCATGATGTATCAGGCCAAAGACGGCATTACCTACCAGCTCAACCTCATAGACACGCCCGGACATGTGGACTTCAGCTACGAGGTCTCTCGTTCGCTGGCAAGTTGCGAGGGCGCGCTGCTGGTGGTAGACGCCAGCCAGGGCGTCGAGGCACAGACCCTCGCCAACGCCCATCTGGCCATCAACAACGGCCTCGACATCATCCCCGTCATCAATAAGATTGATCTGCCTTCCGCCGACATTGTTCGCACGCAGGAATCCATCGAATCCGCCGTCGGCATTGATGCCACCGACGCCATCGCCGTCAGCGCCAAGACCGGTGTCGGCGTTGCCGATCTGCTGGAGGCAGTCGTTGCCCGCCTGCCCGCTCCCACCGGCGACATCAACAAGCCGCTGCAGGCGCTTATCTTCGATTCCTGGTTCGATCCCTATCGCGGCGTTGTCGTGCTGGCCCGCATCCTCCACGGTCGCATGACAAAAAACATGCGCATCCGCTTTATGTCGAATGGCAAGACCTTCGAGGTCGAGGCGCTCGGCGTGCTGACGCCCAAGCCGGTTGAGATTGCAGAGCTTTCGGCAGGCGAGGTCGGCTTTTTTACCGCGACCATCAAGAATGTTGCCGATACCAAAATAGGCGACACCATCACCGACGATAACAATCCCGCAGCAGAGGCCCTGCCCGGCTTTCAGGAACTCAAGCCGATGGTCTTTGCGGGGCTCTACACGGTGGATTCGCACGAACACACGCTGCTGCGCGAGGCGCTGGAAAAACTCCGCCTCAACGATTCCTCCTTCTTCTTTGAACCGGAGAGCTCTGCTGCGCTCGGCTTTGGCTTCCGTTGCGGCTTCCTCGGCCTACTGCACATGGAGATTATTCAGGAGCGGCTGGAGCGCGAGTACGACCTCGATCTCATCACCACCGCTCCCGGCGTGCGCTACAGAATCACCTGCACGGACGGCAGAGTGCTGGAGGTGGACAATCCCTCGCGCTGGCCCGACCCAAGCGAGATTCAGACCATCGAAGAGCCGGTCATCAACGCCAGCATCCTCACCAACGAGGAGTATGTCGGGCCCATCCTCAAACTGGTCGAAGAGAAGCGCGGACGGCAAAAGAACTTTGAATATGTAACGCCGACCCGTGTCATGCTCACCTACGAACTGCCTTTGAACGAGATTGTCCTCGACTTTTACGACCGGCTCAAATCGGTCAGCCGTGGCTACGCCTCGCTCGACTATCAACTGGCCGGGATGTGGGTTTCTCCCATGTCGAAGCTGGATATTCTGGTCAGCGGCGAGCCGGTTGATGCGCTCTCCATCATTGTTCACCGGGATTTTGCTTATGATCGCGGGCGTCTGCTGGTCTCCAAGATGCGCGAACTGATTCCGAGACAGATGTTCGAGGTTGCCATTCAGGCCGCCATTGGAGCCAAGGTGATTGCGCGGGAGACGGTCACAGCCATCCGCAAGAACGTAATTGCCAAGTGCTATGGCGGCGACATCAGCCGCAAGCGCAAGCTCCTCGAAAAGCAAAAAGAGGGGAAAAAGCGCATGAAGCGCATCGGCAAGGTGGACATTCCGCAGGAGGCATTCCTTGCCGTTCTGCGCATTGGGGAAGAGAGCTAAGCGGTTCTCCAATCGCCATGCACCGAAGCAACCCTTTGGAGTGGATTTTTTTCTTAAGAAAAATCCACCCTGTACATGGCCGGATAGGGTACACCTATTGGAGGGGCCTTAAAACCCTATCTTTTCAACGGATTATTTGTTCCTGCCCCGGCTACAAATCAGGCGCAGAGAAATGAACCTGTTCACGGAGCCTTCATGTGAAACGGTGGAAATCCTTTTGTAATCCCAAAGTATGAATAAAATCAGCAAGTTAGCGTTTTCCCGGCAAATTCAATCTAAATTGAGCCAAATGAAAGGGTTAGACGGGTACTCAAAAGGCTGCTCTCTCAACATGGGGCTGGCTTGCAGCCCGGCTGAGGCAAAATGAAAAGAATTCCACAGAATTTTCCACAGGTCGCCATAATTGCGAATGAGAATAATTGCCAGTGAATTCAGACCATATGAACGGAAAATCTCCTCGCTGCTTATTCTGCTTTCCAAAAGGAAAAGGCTCTGCAATTGCAGAGCCTTTTCTCTGGCCGGGCATCACCCGGAACTGACTTACTTGGCTGCCGGTGCGGCTGACTTGGCAGGTGTTGCCGGAGCAGGCTGAGCAGGAACGCCGGACTTCACATTATAGGCATCAATGACTGCCTTGGTGATGTCTGTAGACTGGCTGGCCCAAAGTACAACCGGAGGCGTCTGCTCCTGATCGTAGTTGAAGACCACGGTAAAGCCTGTCGTCTGGGCATAGTTGACCAGAACCTCGCCAACCTTCTTGCGCAGATCACCAAAGACCTGATCGGCGTCGGCGGCAGACTCATTGCGGAGATCCTCTGCGTCGCGCTGCAGATCCTTCTGTTTCTGCTCGATGGCCTTCAGTTGGCTTGCAGCCTCTTGCTGCGAGAGCTTGTCGGCATTGGCCTGATACTGCTTCTGCGAGGCTTCAATCGCATCGTTGGTTGCCTTCAGCTTGGCACGCCGGGGCTCGTACTTCTTGTTGAGGTCAGCAAAATCGCGCTGGCCTTCGTTGGTCAACTCGACGGCTGCTTCAAATGCGATGATGGCAATCCTGGCGTTACCGGCTGCTGACGCGGGTGCTGGTGCAGGCGCAGGCGCGGGAGCAGGGGTTGTGGTCTGGGCGTGGGCGGCGGCGGCCAGTATAAGGCCCGCCAGGGCGGCAACAGCAAAAGTACGCTTCATGCTAGGTTGAAACTCCTTCAATGTCCTGATCGGTTATCCCCTGCATCCAGTGCAGGCGGAGTCATCCCTTCCTGATTGACCTCTATGGCACTTCCGTGGGGAGCCCGAACCGGATGGGTCCGAAATCGTTCGTTAGGAGAGCGGATGAGAGACTTCAGCAGGAACTATTGCGATTATAGGGGTTCCTTAGGGGGTAGCGTCAAACCTGAGAGCAGCTTTTTACATACCCTTTAATGCCAGACGCAGAAAAGGCCGGACACATGGCCCGGCCTTTTCTGTAATTAACCTGTCAGCACTGCCTTAGAAAGTGGTTGAAACCGTCAGGCGGAAGGTGCTGGCCGGTTCGCGAAGCTGGTAGCGCCCGCCCGCGCCAATGTTCCTGCACAGGCTCCCGTCCCCGCCCCCGGGCACACCCCATGCTTGTCTCTCCTGACAGTAGGTGAAAGTGCCTGCGTCTCCGTTTGGGAACATACCCCTGGTGATCAGGCTCTGTCCTGGAATCTGCTCTTCCAGGCGCAGCGGGTTGATGGCGTAATAGAGGCGCATGGGAGCGTTGACCACAGGCAGAATCACCTGAAGCTCGGCGCCGGTGGACATGCGCGGTACCCAGTTGGTTCCGCTAATCGGACGGATGTAGGGATCAAACTGAACCGGAACACCACCCTGACAGGCGCCATTGCTGTAGACCGGGCAGCCATAGAGCGGAGCATTCAGACTGGCTGCGCCTTCCACGCTCTGCTTCAGTTGCGACTGGCGCAAGGCCACGTCCAGGCCGAAGTCGTTAAAGATGGCGAAGGTCACCGGGCCGGCAATGGGAATTCTGTACTCCGCATTGGTCGTCAGTGAGGTGTCGCCACCGACGGAGACCACGCTGTAAACCGGCAGCGGAATCTGAATCGCGCCTAGGCTCGGGTTCTGCGGATCCTTGGGAACCGTTGAACCACTCGGGTTGGTGAGGTTCGCGTAGATGCGGTTCGGGATGAAGGCGTAAGGTGTAGCAGCGCGAATCTCAAAGCCGCGCAAATCCGCTTCGCCGCCGGTGAAGAAGCGGTTGGTCGGCGAGGCTACATAGCCGCCAAAGCCCTGCACATAGCTCAACTGAGCACGATAGCCAAAGACGTTATGTCCTTCGCGGTTTGGGCGCAGGCCCTTGACGGGGATGAACTGCTTGAAGACCACCACCGGCTCGATGTAGCGAACATTGCCCCATACGCCGGCCGTTTGCAGCGCAGCAGAAAACTCCTTGCCGGAGCGCGGACGCATTGGGTTGTTGACGGTGTTGTACTGGAAGCTGAGTCCGATGGAACTGGTCACGATTCCGGCCAGAGCATTCGGCCCGGAGAGGCCGCTGCGGAAGTTCAGCGTCTGGAAGAGTGTCTGCGAGGCCGTCGAGAAGGCCGTCACCGAGGACCGGCTAAGGCCATAGGTAATGCCAATGCGCTTGAAGGAGCGGCGAATCGGATAGCTGGCCGAAACGGTCAATCCGGTCGAGGACTGGTTGTAGTTCTGCACCAGTTGCTGGGCCGCAGAACTCAGATTGGCAGACTGGCCGCCGTTGGTCAATGCATAGTTCTTGGCTGCGTTGTAATCGGTCTTGTTGCTGAAGACCTGGAAGCCAAGGTTCAGCGGACGGTTGCGAACATACGGCTCGGTAAAGCCGAAGAGTATCTGCCGCGAAACGTTGCCGGCATTGGCCTGAACGCTGAGCGTTTCGCCGAGTCCGAGGAAGTTGTTGGTCTGGTAGTTGAGGCCGATGAACGCACCGGATACACCTGACACGCCGCCATTGAGGCCGATGGAGTTCTTACCCTTTTCCTTGACCTTCAGCAGCAGTTCGACGGTTCCGTTCTGCGCATCCTGATGTGTCTCGGAGTCCTGCTCCACCTTGAGCGGGTCAAAGTAATCCAGTTGGTTCAGGCGCAGCAGGCTCAGTTCCCATAGCTGGGAGTTGTAGACCTGGCCCTCTTCCAGCAGCAGTTCGCGGCGAATGACGCGGTCGCGCGTAATTGTGTTGCCGGTAAACTCAATCCGGGAGACGTAGAAGGGCTTGCCCTCATCAATATCCACATTGAAGCTGACGGTCTTTTTTGCTTCATCAATCTTCGGCTCCGGTATAGCGCCCATATTGATGTAGCCAAGCTGTCCGTAGGCTTTGCGCAGGTTTTCCAGTCCCTTGCCAATCTGGGTAGCGTTGAACCACTCGCCGTCCTTGTTAGCGAAGGTGCCACGCAAAGCGCGCGTGTTGGTCACAGCCTTGTTGCCCGTAAAGGTGATGCCGGAGAGGCGGTAACGCTCGCCCTCCTCAATCTTCATGCGGATGTCCATGCGCTTGCCGCGGCGGGGACGGAAGGTAATCAGCGAAAGCCCGCCCTCATCGCGTACATGAGTCTGAGGATCATCAACCGAGGCCTTATAGTAGCCCTTGTCGCGATAGGCCTGGCGGACGCGCTCGGCATCCTCATCCAGTTTGGAACTGTCAAAGGTCTTCGGGAAGAGGTCTTCAAAGATCAGCGAGTGCGGGATTCCCACCGGACGCAAATTGCGCATCGAGCGGCGCAGCGCAATCTTGGGATAATGCGTATTGCCCTCAAAGCTGATGTTTCCCACCTTGACCGTTGGACCTTCCTTGATATTGAAGTTCACCTGCACCGCTGCCGGAGGAATCGTCTTGACCTCGGTGCGGATGGTGGCGAACTGGTGTCCATGCTCGGAGAGGATCGCCTTCAGCACGGTTTCTGCGCGCTTGATGCGGGTCGGGTCGTACTGGCTCTCGACCGAGAGGCCGACTTTTTCCTTTTTGAAGCGGTCCAGAACGTCGGATTGCGTCACCGAATTCAGGCCCTTGTAATTAATCTCGCGGATGGTGGGGCGCTCGCGCACATAAATATTGAGCAGAATGCCGGTTGGCGTGTCCTCTTTTTCGATGCGCAGGTCTTCAAAATAGCTGGTATTCCAAAGCGAGTTGAAGTCGCGCTCCACCGAGAGAGGATCGTAAACATCGCCGGGATGCGTAAACAGGCGCGCCAGAATGGTTTCCTTGGGAATGCGGCGATTGCCGATCACCCGGATCTGACTGACGATATTGGCCTGCGCAAAGGCAGAAGCGCAACTGAACAGGAGCACCGCAACTACCAGAAACAGGCGGCGGGCAGCAGCCGGCCTGATTGCAAAGAGGCTTGCAAAGGGAGTCAAACGGGCGTGCTGCGCAGCTTGAGTTACTGTCTGCTGCTGCGCGCACCTTCCTGAGTGCGGGTCGAAAGCGGTTCTTACGGGAAGAATATGCACACCCCTACTGCCTGAAATCAATTTCCTCTTAAGGAATCTTGATTATATCGGTCAGGAGGCCCATCCCCCAAACCAACTCAGCAATTTCCGTGATTAACAATTGGTTTCTGAGGCAATTATGTACCTCCGACGCCACGGTCGCACCAGATTTGCAGCAGTTTTGCCAGTACTGGCAGCCGACAGGACGCTGAAGGATGCAATTTCCCGGCAAAGAGGCAAGCAAAATTCGCAGGTCATGCGACATTCCTGAAAACACAAGGTATTCTCTACCCTTAGAGAGAGACCCCGCACACCATGACCGAAAACCAACCGGCAACCCCTGTCCGCGACCTGGCCCGCCCCATCCACATGCTCTGGCTCAGCGTTCCGTATGGCATTTTTTACACGGCTATCATCGGCGGCTGCCTTGGTTTTCTGATGCGCAGGCTCGGCGTGCCGCTCGAAGCGATTGCACAGTACAGTTCGCTGCTCACCATTCCCAGCACCATCTACTTTCTGTGGAGCCCGCTGGTGGATATCGGCCTGCCCCGGCGCTTCTGGTTCCTCATTGCCAACGCGCTTGGCATTCTGCTGATGGCCTGCGGAATTCTGCTGCTGGCCCATCATCTGCAACTGGCGATTTTCTTTCTCTTTGTAGCAGCCTCGACCAACATGCTTACCAGCGCTGCCTGTGGCGGGATCATGGCAGAGGTCTTTACCCCGGAATCCAAATTGCGTGCGGCCAGTTGGTATCAGCTCGGCAATCTGGCCTTCGGCGCTATCGGGACCGGTCTGCTGATCTGGCTGGCAACCGTCGTAGGTGTTCCCGCATGGGTTTCAATTGCAGGAGCGCTCATGTTCCTGCCCGGTCTGGCTGCGCTGTTGATTCACGAGCCAAAGCAGTCTGAGCACTTTGACTGGATTGCGCATCTGAAGGCGCTCGGTCACGAGTTCTGCGCGACGATTCTGAACACAAAAAATCTCTCCGCGCTGCTGCTGCTCTCCGGCGCTGCCGGAGCAGGAGCCATCCTCAACTTTTTCCCGGCCATTGCTCAGGACTACCGCGTCCCCGACAATCTCCTCGCATGGATTAACGGCCCTGCCGGAGGGATCACGCTGGCCCTGGGTTGTTTTGTCAGCGGACGGCTTTCGCCGCGCATCAGCAACCGTTTTGCCTATGGATTTCTTGGCCTTTTGCTGGTGATTCCATCTCTGCTGCTGTGGCTGGGACCGGCAACGGCGGTCACCTATATCTGCGGCTATGTGCTGTACACATTTCTGCTCGGCTGCGGCTACGTTTACTTTTCCGCACTGGTGCTGGAGGTGGTTGGCGCAGCCGGCAAGAGCGGCAGCGCGCGCTACACAGTGCTGGTATCGCTGGGAAATCTCCCCATTGCCTACATGGCGTGGATTGAGGGATACGGAGCCAAGCACATCGGCTTTCGCGGCTTTGCAATGGTGGAAACCTTTGGCGCTCTCATGGCGATTCCGCTGCTCATCTGGGTGGTGCGCCAGAGCGGCTTCCTGAATCCGCTGGTGGTAGCGTCGGAGATTGTGACAGAAACAGACTCAGCTTAGAGCCGCTCTACCTCAACCAGTGTCGAATAGAAAGTAGCCCCGCCGCCTAAATCCGTCAGCCGCTCGCTGGTCAGCGCGTTGATATTCGCAAGCGTCCCATCCGGCTGCAACGCACTCCAGCCAAGCCTTGCGCATACCACTCCCGGCACCGTCTGTTCGCTGATAAGAGCCTGCAGCCGCAGCCTTCCGCGCCGGTTGAAGACGCTGACCTCATCTCCCTCTGCAATCGCCCGCTGCGCGGCGTCGGTGGGATGAATCTCCAATCGCCCGTTGTAGCGCGACTCCATCTTCCGGTGGCCTTCGAGGTTGGCAAAGGTCGAATTCATATAGTTGTCCGCCTTGCGCGCCAGCAACTCCAACGGAAACTCTTTTGCAGCCGCAGCGTGGCGCGACTCGGTCGGCGGATGAAAGGTCGGCAGCGCCTCCTGGCCATTGACTAATAATGTCGTCGAGTAGAATTCTCCCTTGCCGCTTGGCGTTTCAAAGTTTCCGTCCGCGCTCAATCCAGCAAAGGGCTGGAAGGAACTTCCCTCTTTCTCCGATGCAAAATTCAGGCGAATGTGGCCCTCCTGCCGGAGCCGGTCGAGCGTAATCCCCTGCATCAGCGGCAATTCCGCTTCGCCATTTTTCTGAATGCGGAGAGCATCCGAAATCAGCGTCTCTACATCATCGCGAAAGCACTTTTCCTCAAAGCCCATTGCCTGCGCCAATTGTCCAAAGAGCCACACATTCGAGCGCGCCTCGCCCAGAGGCTCTATCGCCTGTTGCGATAGCTGTACATAGTAATGCCCGTAGGCTCCCTGGATATCCGTCTGCTCCAGAAAGGTGGTTGCGGGCAAAACATAATCGGCGTAGTGCGTGGTGTCGGTAAAGAACTGTTCGCTGACCACGGTAAAAAGATCGTCGCGCCGCATTCCTCTCAGCACTGCATTCTGATTCGGTGCAATCGCCGCCGGGTTCGAGTTGTAGACAAAGAGCGCATGGACCTCGGGATTTTTCAACTCCGTCAGTGCCTGTCCCAGTTCGCTCATATTCACCACCCGCGCTGCGCGGCCAAGCGGCGAGGCCAGCATCAGATCGGGTCGCTCCAATACCTGCTTGTTCCAGCGGAATCCGCCGGAGGTCGAAAGCTGCATTCCCCCGCCGAGATGCTGCCACGCTCCGGTCAGCAGCGGCAACATGCAGACGGCGCGCACCGCGGCTCCGCCATTCTCCTGCCGCTGGATGCCGTAATTTGCGCGAATGAACGCTGGCTTTGCCGCAGCATACTCCCGCGCCAGCGCCACAATCTCCTCTGCCTTCATCCCGGTCCACGCTGCTACCCGCTCCGGTGTATACGATGCAACATGCTCGATGAGTTCGCGGATTCCATGCGTGTACTGCTGAATGTAAGCCGCGTCCTCCAGCCCTTCATGCAGAATCACCTGCATCATCCCAAGCGCCAGCGCAGCATCGGTTCCGGGATGGATGGCAATGTGCCAATCGGCCAGCGATGCGGTTCGCGTTTTGTAAGGGTCAATCACGATGAGACGCGCGCCGTTGCGGCGAGCCTCCTCCACCTGCGGCCACAGATGCACATTGTTGCCGTGGATATTTGCGCCCCACGCGATAATCAGCTTCGCTTTGTGAACCTGCTCGGTATCTGTGCCAAACTTGCGCCCGTAGACGGAGTTGAAGGCTTCGCCGCCGGCCTCGGAACAGATGGTCCGGTCCAGTTGTGACGCGCCCAGACGATGGAAGAAGCGGCGATCCATCGAGCCATAACCAAGCACACCGATGGTCCCGGCATAGCTGTAAGGCAGCACACTCTCCGGCCCATATTGCTGCGCGATGGCCGAGAGGTTCGCGGCTACCTCGTTGAGCGCCGCCTCCCACGAAACCCGCTCAAAGGCCTCCTGCTCATGCCCGCGCTCGAGCGGCCCTTTGGGAATGCCGATTCTGCGCCGCATCGGGTAGAGCAGTCGCTGTGGCGAGTAAACGCGGTCAAGATATTTGGCCACCTTGCCGCACAAAAAACCCCGCGTCACCGGATGCGCCGGATCCCCCTGAACCTTGACGGCGCGACCCTCCTCGTTGACATGCACCAACACTCCGCAGGAGTCCGGGCAATCGTGCGAGCAAACAGTGTGGATGACATGAAGAGGAGCCGACATGAATGTATTCTACTGAGTCATTCCCGCGTTTTGCGCTTCTTTACCGTCGCGCACGAATTGTTATCCGCCAATATGGGACCGGGAGGAAACGAGGCCCGGTTCTTGTGCCCACAAAAACGAGCAGCCAGCCGCTTGCCATTCCGGCAAAGGGATGTCTATAATTTTCCTTCGATTAAATGTACTGAATGGTACGCAAAATCATGACCGGAACGATTCAACCTATCCCGGCAAAGAACACGCATCCAATGCGGCGCGGGCGTCCGCCTCTGGACGAAGCAGAGCGCAAGCGGATACTGGAGGCCACAGCGTCCGTCTTTCTGGAAAAGGGGTATGAGAGCGCCAGCACAAATGAAATTGCAAAACGCGCTCAGACCTCCAAGCAGACGCTTTATTCCCTTTTCCCAACCAAGGCAGACCTTTTTGTCGGCGTGGTGAGTGCACATACCGAGCAGTTGTTTGCATGGCATATGGAATACATTGAATCCGGCAAGGCTCCCCGTCAGGCGCTCACGGAAATTGGGTGCATGCTGCTGAGCATGTTCAGCAGGCAGGACTTCCAAAGGCTCTACCGCATTCTTGTGGCAGAGGCCCCGAATTTCCCTGATCTGGCTCGTCAGCTTTGGTGTAACTGCATGGAGCATGGCTACGACCTTCTCACGGAATATCTGCGGGCCTGTCGCCTTGGAGGGCCTGGATATCGCAAGTCTGCCAAGCAGTTTGTATCCTTTGTTCTCGGAGATTTCCTCATTAACGCGATGCTCAATCCGGATGTTGAATTGAGCGAACGCATGCTTCGGGCGCGTGTGCGGGCGGCAGTTGCAGACTTCCTATTGCTTCACCCGCTCCAACTTACCCTTACACGGGCTTGATCCGATGGCAACCATGTACTCCGCCGAGATAGATCATGAGGCCTGGCAGCCTTCCGTGAACCCATGGCTGATTGCCTTATCTGTAATCGTTCCAACATTTATGGAGGTACTGGATACCTCAATTGCCAATGTGGCGCTCAATCACATTGCCGGCAGCATGTCGGTTTCTTACTCGCAGGCTACATGGGTACTGACCTCATATTTAATCTCGAATGCTGTAGTGCTGCCGCTCACAGCATGGCTTGGCAATCGCTTTCGGCGCAAGAGATTTCTTCTCTTCTGCATTTTTCTCTTTACGCTCTCGTCTTTGTTCTGCGGCCTCTCCATCAATCTCCCCATGCTGCTGGTCATGCGTGTGATACAGGGCATCGGAGGCGGAGCCATGGCGCCCATCTCGCAAGCCATCCTGATGGAAAGCTTCCCAGCCCGCAGGCAGGGAACAGCACAGGGACTCTTTGGTCTGGGAGTTGTCGTCGCGCCTGTGGTTGGCCCGGTTCTGGGCGGATGGTTGACGGACAGCTTCTCCTGGCGGTGGATCTTCTACATCAACATTCCCTTTGGACTGCTGGCCATATGGGCAATCCAAAAAACAGTGGAAGACCCGCCCTGGGTACAAAACTCCGATCCCGGCCCGCTCGACATGCTTGGATTTATGGCGCTCTCGCTATGGCTTGGATGCCAGGAGGTTGCTCTCGACAAAGGACAGGAGGAGGACTGGTTCGGCTCCGGATTTATCCGTGTCATGGTCGTGCTTGCTCTATCCGGCTTTCTCGTTTTTGTGATTCGGGAATGGAAAGCTGCAAAGCCCATGGTGGAACTGCGCATCTTCATGGTTCGAAATTTTGCGGTGGCAACTCTCCTTATCTTTCTTACCAGCATCCTGATCTATGGGATTGGCCTGCTCACGCCGCAATTCCTACAGCAGTTGATGCAGTATCCTGCCGTTACAGCCGGGATAGCCACCTCTCCGCTCGGCCTGGGCGCAGTAATTTCCATGTTTTTGGCGGGCATTCTTGTTTCGAGGATGGATGTCCGGAAGATTCTCGTCGGCGGTTTCCTGATCTTTGCCATCGCCGCATATTTTCTCTCGCGAAGTTCTATGGACATTACCCCGTGGTTAATTTTTTGGCCGCAGGTTCTGGCTGGATCGGCCATGGGATTTCTGTTTATTCCTATTAATATCGCAGGAACTGCAACTCTGCGCCGAGACCAAATTGGTTCGGCAACAGGCACTCTCAATCTCATGCGCAATGTGGGCGGCAGCGTGGGAATTGCGCTGGTCAGCACCTTTGTTGTGCGTCGAAGTCAGATGCACCAGAACATGCTCGTACAGAATCTGACAACGGGCAATCCTCTTTTCATGCAGAGCGTTGATGGCCTCAAACACTATTTGTCCCAGCATTGTGCAGGCATGGGCGACGGCAAAGCGGGGGCGCTGGGCGTCATGTATCAAATCCTGCAGCAACAGTCTTATTTGCTGTCCATCACGGATGTGTACGAGGGATTGTCCATTCTTGCCCTGATTGCAGTTCTGTTTGTTTTTCTTATCAAGAAGGTCAAAAGCAAACCAGTCAGCTCCTGATGCTGCTGAAGATCGGTTCTTCAATGCCTTCCGGGCAATCCAAATAGCCGCTTGAGGGAATGCAAGAAGAAGGGCTGCCCCGGCAGGGCAGCCCTTCTTCAAGAAATGATTTGTGCAGATGCAATCGTCATATCTGCATGACTTCAACTTCTTTCTTCCGGCAAAGCTCCTCGATGCGTTTGATTTCGTCATCGGTCAGCTTTTGAATCTCTTCCAGGGCGCGCTTCTCGTCGTCCTCGGAGATTTTTTTATCCTTAGCCAGCTTCTTGAGCGCCTCGTTGCCGTCGCGACGAACCGAGCGGATGCCGGTGCGATGCTCTTCGAGCGCCTTATTCAGATGCTTGACGACATCCCTGCGGCGTTCTTCGGTCATCGGTGGAATCGGCACGCGAACCAGCTTGCCATCATTCTGCGGATTGAAGCCGAGTTCTGCTGTACGCAGGGCCTTTTCAATCTCCGGGATGATAGAGGTGTCCCAGGGCTGAATCACGATCTGATGCGCTTCCGGCACGGTGATTTGTGCCATTGCATGCAGGGCTGTGGGGGTTCCGTAGTAGTCCACGCGAACGTGTTCGAGCATGGCTGCATTCGCGCGGCCGGTGCGGGTTGAGCCCAGAACATGGGTAAATCCCGCAACGGCCTTTTCCATGCGGGACTTCAACTCGTTATGTACATCCTTCAATGCCGGGTTGGTGGTCATGATTGAGACTGCCATGGCGTTTGTCCTTTACCTCGAAAAATGCTCCGCGCTTATTGTAGCGGAGCCGGAGCCTTTGCAATTGTATTCTGAAAAAAGCAGGAGACGCCTTAAGCTGGCACCGTAAGGCCAGTCGAGGCAGCCTGCTCATGGGCGTGGTAGCTGGAGCGGACCAGCGGCCCGCTCTCCACATGGCGGAAGCCCATCCTCATGGCCTCGGTCTTCAAATCCGCAAACTCCTGCGGAGTGTAGAGGCGCGCCACCGGCAAATGATCCTTCGACGGGCGCAGATACTGTCCAATCGTCAAAATATCGCAGTGAACCGCCGCCAGATCGCGGAAGACCTCAAGCAATTCGCCGGTCTCTTCGCCAAGCCCCACCATCAGGCCGCTCTTGGTCACTCCTTTGGGATCAACCTCTTTGGCGTACTCCAGCAGTCGCAGCGTGCGCTCGTAACGCGCGCCGGAGCGCACCGCCCTGTAAAGCCGTGGAACCGATTCGGTGTTGTGATTGAGAACATCCGGACGCGCCTCGACCACAATACGAATCGCCTCTTCCTTGCCCTGAAAGTCGGGAATCAGAACCTCCACCTGGCAGCCGGGAGCTTGAGTGCGAATCTCCTCAATCACCAGTGCAAAGGCGCGCGCGCCGCCCACAAGATCGTCATCGCGGGTGACGCTGGTAATGACGGCATGACGCAATCCGAGCGTGGCAACGGCCTCGGCTACTCGGCGCGGCTCGTCAAAGTCTATGGGGTCGGGACGGCCTTTGGGCACCGCGCAGAATCCGCAGCGGCGCGTACAGGTATTGCCCAGCATCATGAAGGTTGCGGTCTTGTGGTGCCAGCACTCGCCGATGTTCGGGCAATGCGCGCTTTCGCAGACCGTGTGCAGATCAAGCGAGCGGGCCAGCCGCTTCAGGTCGTGGTAGTTTTCGCCAACGGGGGCGCGTTGCTTAAGCCACTCCGGCTTGGGAGCGGGAGTGGTACGCGCCGAGGTTATCTGCACCAGATCCATAGCTTCATTGTAAAGCGTGGAACAGCGTCAACCCTTAAAGTACCGGCATGGAGGACAAACGCGGCTCGCGGCCCGGATGGTCGCGGAAGAGCAACCCGGCGACGCAGAACTCCGAATCCAGACGCGACTTGTGCTCAATATGAGGCGTAGGCCCATCGGCCAGATTCTTGCCGTGAAGCTTGACCGCTCCATGACAATCCTTGCAGCGGAATTCGGTGACATCTTCGCGAATGGCATCGGAGACGGACTTCATCGCCCATCCCAAACGTTTTTTGCCATCACGGAGAAACAGCTTCTTCACTTCGCAGACATATATCTTTTCTTCAGTTTTCAAGGGGAATCTCCCTCTTGATTCTACTCTGAATCGCTTATCTCAGTAGTTTACGGACATCCGGACGCACCAGATAGAAGAAGATCATCCCATTCAGAAAGGCCATGATACCGGCCTGAAGCATGTGTGTCTGATTCAGATTCCAGAGCCAGAAGGCCATCAGCAGAACAGTGCCACCGAGCGCCAGCGCCCATCCCACGCGCCACATCCGCAGCAGGCCCAGCGATCCAATCGCAAAAAACGCGCTGATAAGGATGTAAAGCGGCGGATAGTGATGGCCCAGCACTCCAAAACCGGCCACGGCGCTGACGGCCAGCAGATAAAGGGCGATAATGGCCATTCCCGGCAGCAGTCGCCTCTGCTGCTGCTCCTCTTTGAGTGCTTCGAGCCGTTCCTGCGCTGATTGTTCTGTCAAAACCTCTCCAATTTACAGCGTGTGCAGATATGCAATTAATTCGTCGAGTTCCTTATCGCTCAAGCGGGCGGGCTGCATTTTGCTGTGGCCATTCCTGACCAGACCCCTCACTACATCATCGGTTGCAGGAGCGCCGCTGGGCAAATTGTCCTTGTTAAACAATCCCGCCAGTCCCGGTCCATGCAAATCATAAGGCTTATAAGCGTAATGGCATTGGGAGCAAGTACGGGTATACACGCCCTCGCCGCGAAATTCAGGGCCGCTAAAGTCGCTGGCTGCCTTAGGGGGCGCGGCATGCTTCTTCTGACAAGCGGCCAACAACAAGCAGGCAAGGGAGAAGCTAATGAAAATTTCTTTTCTCATTTGTTTAGGGGGAAACATAATCGAATCATAATGCTCCCCTCTCCCCCGGCAAAGCAAGAAATGCAATTGCGGAGAATCAAAACCATTAATTTGCCGCTGCCACCGCCTCCACAATGCGGTCAATTGCCTCGCGGGCGGCTGCACTCTCCGGCCGGCGATTGTTGACCAGAATACTGAAGGCCAGTGTATTGCCGGATGCAGCCGTCATGTATCCACTGAGCGAATTCACCTCATCAAGGGTTCCCGTCTTGGCATAGACCTTGCCCTTGAGCGGCCCGCTGGTGAAGCGGTTGGCCAGCGTTCCGTCCACTCCGCCAACGGGAAGACTGTCCCACCATGCACTTCCCCACGACTGCCGTGCGCCATAGACCAGCAGCGTCGTCAGCGCCCGCGGAGTCACCAGATCGCCATGGCTCTCACCGGAGCCATCAAAGAGCACAATGTCCTCGGGCAGAACACCTGCCTGAGCGAGGAAGCTCTTCACCACGCGAACTCCCTGCGCAAAGCTGCCATCGCGCCCGTAGACGCGCCCTAACAGCTTCAAATACAAATCCGCATGGAGGTTGTTGCTGGTCTTGTTGGTCATTACCAGATCCTCTGCGGCAAGGGGCGACAAGTGGCTCGCCAGCATGGGACGGCCCTGAAGCGGCGCGGCAATCACCATCTCATCGCCTAGCCGTGCGAGCAGCAGCGATTCCTTCGCCTCCGCCACAAAATCTGCTGAGCCCTCTATCCAGCGATGATTGGCAGTCGCAACTCCGCTGACGGCGATTCCGCGTGCTGTCAGCAACTGCCGCAGCACGACAGCGGCAAACTTTGCAGGCTCTTCGACGGCAAGCTGTGTGTGAAATCCACTCGGAGCCATCGTCCCCCAGGCGCGCACCAGCAGCGAGCCCGGCCTGCGCTCGATGCCGGGTTGCGGCTTTTCTCCGGCTTCGGCACCATGCATGGTATTTGAGAGCGCATAGTAACTGCCCGCAGGAATCCAACTCGCTGTCCTGTCCGGCATTAGATTCAGCTCAACGGTGTTGTCATTGAGCGTCAGCGCAGAAACAGGAGCGCCATAGGGCCATTGCAGATCATCCCAGCTTCGTCCGCTGCCGTAAGGTTCATCGGCAAAGTAGCTGTCATCGCCAATGACATCACCATCAATCGCGGTGATGCCCGCTGCCGCCAGTTGATCCACCATCTCGCGCAGAGGAGCGGTCGGGTCCGGCGCGGCATCCGGTTTGGTTTCCGTACGTCTGCCAAAGGTTGGATCGCCGGCGCCAAGCAGATACAAATCTCCGTGCAAATGCCCCTTTGCATCCACCTCGCCGAGGGTCGCCAGTTGCGTGCGCCAGCGCAGATTCGCCACCGGCAGCAGCGCATAAGCCGCCGCCGTGGTCAGCAGCTTGGTATTCGATGCGGGTGCAAACAACTGCGCATCGTTGAACGCATAGACCTCCGTGCCGCGCGGGTTGCCATCCATCCGCACCACGCGGATGCCGACATGAGCCTGCGCCACAGCCGGATCGGCAAGAATTGCTTCAATCCTGAAGGCGAGAGAAGATACTTTTTCGGCCTGTGCAACAGACTGAGCGGCAACTTCGGACGCAGATTTATTCTTCTCTGCCACCGCAGGAGCAGAGAACAGAAAGGCAATCACAAAAGCTGTAATCAAGCGAACATCCATGCCGCGAGTGTAAATCTTTGCCCGGCACAATAGAATCGCTTGTGTGAGCATTCGACCACAATCCGAATGGCAGTTGCGCAGCAGAACTCTCGCTCTTGGGAAAAAAACGCGCGTCATGGGAATCGTCAACGTCACGCCGGATTCCTTCAGCGACGGTGGCTGCTACTTTGACACAGCAAAGGCCATAGACCACGGCCTCAAGCTGCTCTCAGAGGGTGCGGATATGCTGGACCTTGGCGGCGAAAGCACCCGTCCCGGCTCCCACGCCGGAGCCGGCAACGCCCTGAGCACCGAAGAGGAGCAATCCCGCATCCTGCCTGTTCTCAAAGGGATTTTACGGGCTGCACCCGATGCCATCCTCTCCGTGGACACCTACAAGGCAGCTACCGCGCGCGCCGCCCTTCGCGCCGGAGCAGAGATTATCAATGATGTCAGCGGCCTGCTGTGGGACGCGCAGATGGCTGCGACTCTCGCCGAGTTGGAGTGCGGCATCGTCCTCATGCATACGCGAGGAAGGCCGGATGAATGGCGCACACAGCCCTCGCTCGGCGGCGAAGCTCTTTTTAAGAATGTTGAAGGTGACCTCAGCCAAACCCTGCAAGTCGCAGAGCGGGCCGGCATTCAACGCGAGCGTATCGTGCTGGATCCCGGATATGGATTCGGCAAGAATTTTGCAGAGAATTACGATCTGCTCGCTCGCCAGTCGCGGCTTCTTGCGCTGGATCATCCGTTGCTGGTGGGTTTATCGCGAAAGAGTTTTCTGGGACGCACTCTCTCTCCGCTCTACGAAGCAAAAGACGCACCTCCGGAGGCGCGCAGTCAGGCTGGCGTCACTGCTGCCGTCGCTGCAATTCTTGCCGGAGCCTCGATTGTCCGTGTGCATGAGGTTCGTGCAATGGTCGAGGCAGCGCTCATTGCCGATGCCCTGTTAGACGCCACTCCGTAGCTCTTTTCCCAGCGACGCAGGAGTGTGCGACTCCCCGGAAAATTTACAAAGAGTCAACAGCAACAAAAAAGCCCTGCCCGCAGGCAGAGCTTTTTCTTCTTCATGAAGCCGCTTCAAAGTTTGACGACGTTGTAGCCATTTTCTTTCTCCACACCGCTTTGCCTGCCGGCCCATTTCTCCAGATAGACCACGCCAAGCACCAGCCCGATAAGGAAAATTCCAACCGAGGATAATTCATAGCTGCTCAAACGCGTATCCTCATCCTCAGTCTGGAAGATCGTAATGCCGTGAATGACACGAGGAGTCATCCGCTGCTCAACGGGATCAGGACTGCGAGGCATCGTCTCCACGTAATAAGTAGAGAGATACGCACTGAACAACAGTCCTGCAATTCCCGGAATCAGGAAGAGCAGAGAGACAATCCTTAAAGCCTTTAATCGTGTAGCCTTCATTCAATCACCATCCCTGGTTGGCTTTGGTACAACATAGAATTGCGTTCCGGAAGGGACTGGTACAGGTGTGATCCCGCTTCCAGACCAGAGGCCTGTACTACATGATTTGATGCAAATGAAGATAAAAAAACAGCGTGAAAATCCAGACTTAACCGAATAATAACCGTCCATGTACCAGATTCAAAATAAATACAACAACAAAAAAGTAACCATGCCCCCGAAAAATCAAGTTACTAAATGGGTACTACCGGCGATCGTTCGGGTCTCGAACCCGGCTAGCCTCAAAACTTACAATCCACCATTTTCCTGAGGAATTCAGGTTATAAACCCGTGTATACCTGAAATTACCGGAGGCGTTCCCGCTGCTGTTCTTGCCGGTTACTTTCGCCAAAGAGGTAACCACTGCGGTGCTGCCATAAAAGCGAATTCTACGGTCGGAAAGCTCCATCGTGCTGATCTGGAAGCGGGCACTCTTGCGATGATCCAGAAATTGCTGCTTGGTTTCGATGGTTCCATTCGCATTGATTGCGGTGTAGTCGTCGGAGGTCAACTTGTCCAGCGCTGCAATATTGTTGCTCAACATGGCATCGCGCCACTGGTCTTCCATCGCCTCAATTTCCTGCCGATACTCATGCTTCTTGCCGTGGTTGACAAGCGCAAAGAGCGGAAGAGAAAGAGCAGCAACGGCTGCCAGCAACAGCAGCAGTACTGCACTCCTCTGAATAAATTTTGCGCCGAATCGCATCGAAACCCTTTCGTCGAAGAGGGCTACCAACCACTGGAAGCCGCAATTGACCTATGGTTGCGATGTTAGTCCGGTTGCTCTTTCCAGTCAAAACAAAGTATGGAGAATGAACGCAACCGGACCGGGAATGTATCCAAAATGGTAATGCGGGTGTATGTATTTCCTTACACAACAGCGGTCAGATTCTCGACCGCCCGCTCCTTGAGCAACTGGTAGAAGCCACTGACAGCAAACTCCTTGAAGTGCGGGGAGGCGCGATGGAACTCCAGAGCCTCGCGGTCCTTGTACTGCTCATAGATGAGGACCGTGTCCGGATCGCCTTCCACCGTATGCGGCACATAATTCAGGCATCCCGGCTCCTTACGCGAAGCCTCGGCCAAATGGCGTAACTGATCTGCTACACGTTCCCGGTCTTCTGAGGCAAACCGCATTCTGACTGTAAAACTGACCATCGTACTTCCTCTCAAATTTCTTGTTGCACTGGTATCTTGTTGATTACAGAACGCCTAACTGCTTCATCGTCTCGGCAAACTCCGGCAGCAGGATTGTTTGTTCCCGATCCGGGCCATTCGATACCATGCCAATCTTTGCGCCGCTCTCCCGCTCCTGGAAGTGCAGATAATCCTGCGCTGCCCTGGGAAGCTCGTCAAAACTCTTGACCTTATCCGTGGGGGTCTGCCAGCCCTTCAGCCTGGTGTAGACAGGCTTGATGCTCTCAAATCCACGAATATCTGCCGGAATGACATCCGTTACGCGACCATCAATCTCATAGCCGACACAGACGGGAATCTCGGAGAGTTCGTCGAGCACATCCATCTTGGTGACCACCAGCCACTCGGTGCCATTGATGTGATTCGAGTAGCGCAGCAGCGGAATGTCCAGCCAGCCGCAGCGGCGCGGACGACCCGTGACCGCTCCATACTCCTGTCCGCGCGCCCGTAGTGTATCGCCAGTGGCGTCGTGGATCTCGGTCGGGAAGGGGCCTTCGCCAACGCGGGTTACATAGGCCTTGGTCACGCCAATCACGGTTCCGATGGCAGTTGGTCCCACGCCGGTTCCGGTGCAGGCTCCCCCGGCGGTTGCCGAGGAAGAGGTCACAAAGGGATAGGTTCCGTGGTCAATGTCCAGCAGAGCACCCTGAGCGCCTTCAAACATCACGCTTTTGCCGTCAGCAATGGCTTGATGCAACTGCACGCCGGTATCTGTGACAAAGGGACGAACCTCTTCTGCGGCAGCAGCATACTGGTCATACATTTTGGCCGGGTCCAGCGGGTCAGAGCCGAACAGCGCATGGACAATCGCGTTCTTTTCGGCACAGGCGCTCTCGATGTGCGACTTCAAAATCGCCGGATTCAGCAGGTCGACCACGCGCAGGCCGCTGCGGGCCATCTTGTCCTCATAACTGGGGCCGATGCCGCGGCTGGTGGTGCCGATCTTCTGGCGTCCCGGAGCATTCTCAGCGGCAAGCTCGATCATGCAGTGATACGGCAGAATGACCTGGGCCCGGTTAGAGACGGTAAGTTGCTCATCTACCGGGACATTCAGGTCGCGCAGGCGGTTGACCTCCTTCAGGAAGGCGATCGGGTCCAGCACCACTCCGTTGCCGATAACGGCCTTGCAACCGGGGCGCAGAACGCCGCAGGGAATCAGTTGCAGCACGAACTTTTGTCCGTGGATGATGACGGTATGGCCGGCATTGTGGCCACCGGCATAGCGCGCCACCACGTTGAACTTCTCTGACAAGAAGTCAACAATCTTGCCTTTGCCTTCATCGCCCCACTGGGCGCCTACTACGACTGCTGTTTTTGCTCGCATGGGTCTCATTTCACAGGGCTGCGATACCTCGCTTTGGGGGCGTGGCGTCTCTTGTCTCACTTTGCTACGGGAGGGAGAGCGCGGCTGCCGGTTCCACCACTTCGGATCGCAATACGGCCTCTACCAGTTTATAACATCCGTTCCCGAATGACTTCCATGGGGGAAGAAGCGGCCTTTCTGGGGAGATTCTGTGCCGCTTCCCCCAAATGTGTGCCATCTCAGTTCAATGAATCTTCCAAATCCTCGCACGTACCGGCTCCGATTTACTTTTTGGCCGGGGTTATATCTGTTACTGGGAGATCCCAGTGCGCGAGCAGAATCTCAAATCGCCGCTGCTCCTCTTTTTTGTAGGTCTCCTGATCGGGCCAAAGCTCTTTGATAAAAGCCTCTTCGTCAGGATTGGTAGTTGTGGCCACGGTCGAATTTTTGTAACGGATGGTCACGCGAAAATCCCAGCGTCCATCTTCGGTGGTGTGGTAGGCAGGCGACTCAATCTTGAGCGAAAGGATGCGACCGGTTGCGGCGATCTTCTGTAGCAGCGGGTAGTGATTCTTGAGGAAGAGTTCGCGGAACTCCGCCTGATGGCCCCATTGCACCTTGTAGTAGTACTCGATTGTGTAAGGTTGGTCGGCTCCGGTTTGCGGCGGCGCTCCCTGCGCCAACAGCGGCGCGGCAAAGGAGGCAACAAACAGAGCAGCAAGTAGAACGAGAAGAGTTTTGCGCATGAAGGGCTCCTTGATGAGGATGGATGTATTCTACCGGGAAGATGTAAATAGAGAAATGAATTGGTCGGGGCGGAGGGATTCGAACCCCCGACCCTCTGCTCCCAAAGCAGATGCGCTACCAGGCTGCGCTACGCCCCGACAAGAACGTGCCCGACAAGAGACGTCGGGCGATACTTTGATTGTAACTTGAAATAGACCGCACCAGAAGTTCCCCGCTCCCTCAATTCAGGCTGCTCACGGTCGGCGGGCCAAAACGCTCGCGAATCAGACTCAGCCCCTGCTCTGCCGTCGAAATCAATCCCTCAAGCTGTGCATCCTCCGCCGCCTGCAACATCCGGCTGAAACCGGGGCCGGGCTTGTATCCCACTGCAATCAAAACGCGGCCATCCACCAGCAGAGTGGGGCGAATCTCCTCGGGTGGCAGGGTTGTGTAATGCTCCCGCGCAAATTCCCAGTTGTCCAGATGGCCGTGACTGGCCATACAATCCATCCGGTGCAGCGCCAGATGCTCTTCAAAGTTGTTCATGCGGAAGAAACGCTTCAGAGTGGATTGCTTCATCCGGTGAACATCGGAAAAACGCATATGGTTGGCGACCAGCGCGGCAATCTGCGCCGATTCCTCGCCGGAAAAACGCAGGCGGCGGGTGATTTCCTCTGCGATTTTGACTCCGATTTCGACGTGACCATCAAAACGGATGCGATCCTCCGCTCGGCGGAAGGTGGCCGGCTTGCCTGCATCGTGCAGCAGAGCGCCCCAGGCAAGCGTTGGCGGGCAGTCCCGCTCAAGCTGGTCGAGAAGCAGCAACGTGTGCTGCCAGACATCGCCCTCGGGATGGAATTGCGGGGGCTGCTCCACTCCCTTGAGCCGCGCAACCTCGGGCAAAACAGCTTTGAGCAGGCCCGATGCATCCAGAAGTTCAAAGGCACGGCGGGCGCGACCCTCCGTCAACATGCGTGTCAACTCATCACGGACGCGCTCCTGAGAGACCACCTCAATCGTCGGAGCCAGTTCGCAAATCACGGCAAAGGTGACAGGCTCAATCTGATAGCCGAGCCTCGCGGCAAAGCGAATTGCGCGCATCATGCGCAGTTTGTCCTCGTCAAAGCGGCGGCGGGGATCGCCGATGGCACGCAGGATTGTTGCGTCAAGATCAGCCAGACCGCCACAGAAATCGAGCGTGGCAGAGCGCAGTTCCTCGACAGAAACCTTGCTTTGGGCGGGAAGTTTCAACAGATCGAGCAGCAGGCCGTTGATGGTAAAGTCGCGACGCGCAACATCCTCTGCCGGGCTGGAACTGTAGCTGACCGCATCGGGATGGCGGCCATCCGAGTAGGCGCCGTCATTCCTGAAGGTCGCGACCTCGGTAACAATCTCCCGGCCCTCAACATCCTCGACCACCAGTACCACTCCGAAGTGCGCCCCTACGGCAAAGGTGCGCACAAAGAGGGCAAGAACCTGCGCCGGGCGGGCACTGGTGGCAATGTCGCAGTCCGTGGGAGTGCGGCCAAGCAAGAGGTCGCGCACCGCTCCCCCGGCCAGATAGGCCGTGTGGCCCTCGTCCGCAAGCCGTGCAAGGATGCGCCTGGCGGCAAGGAGTTCGGGTTGGCGGAGTGGGCTCATCGCTCTTCCCCTTTACTATAGAAGGATGCAGCACTCGATAGAACCCGATAAACAAAGCAGCGGCTCCAGACTAATTCTTGGTATCGAGAGCAGTTGCGACGAGACCAGCGCCTCGGTAGTGGAGCGCGGAGCGCGGGTGTTGTCCAATGTGGTGGCCTCGCAGATTCCCACCCACTCGCCTTATGGCGGCGTGGTGCCGGAATTGGCTTCGCGAGAGCATTTGCGCAATATTGTCCCGGTGGTTCGGGAAGCAATCAAGCAGGCCGGTTGCACGCTTCAGGATTTGGACGCGATTGCCGTAACCAGCGGTCCCGGACTGGCCGGCGCGCTTCTGGTGGGAATCAGTTACGCCAAGGCGCTTAGCTATGCGCTCAATAAACCTCTGGTTGCGGTCAACCACCTGGAAGGGCACATCCACGCCGTTCTGCTGGAGCAACGGCAACGCAGCCAGGAGGGACTTCCACTGCCCGCACTGGCGATGGTGGTCAGCGGCGGACATACGCATCTCTATTTGGCAAAACAACCCCGGAATCTGGCTTCAGAACATAATCAGGATGAGGCAAGCTGGCACTATCGCTGCGTTGGACGGACGCTGGATGATGCTGCGGGCGAGGCCTTTGACAAGGTAGCCAAACTGCTCGGCCTGGGCTATCCCGGCGGGCCATGGATTGATGCGCTGGCCGTGCATGGCGACCCCAAAGCCGTCCCTTTTACCTTTGCACAGGTTAAGGATAAGGTGCATCTGCATGGTCGGACTCGGCCCTCCTCACGAGGGGAGAATGCTGTGGAGGACCGGCGGCTGCTTTTTTCCTTCAGCGGAATCAAGACAGCGGTGCTGCGCTATGTGGAGACGCACAATCTGAAGGACTCGATTGCCGCCCGCAGGCTGGCGCTGGCGCAGATTCTCTCGCCTACGACAAATGATGCACTGGCGCTCTGCGATAAAGAGACGCTGGGGCTGATTGCCAGCTTTCAACATGCGGTGGTCGGTGACCTGCTGCGGCGCAGTTTTATAGCAGCAGAGGCTTACGGAGTTGCCAGCCTCATCGTTTCCGGCGGTGTTGCGGCAAACCGCGAGTTGCGGGTTCGTCTAACAGCGGAAGCAGCCGAGCGTGGTATTCCAATTGCCTTTCCAACTCTGGCCATGGCAACAGATAATGCTGCCATGATCGCGGCCGCAGCCTGGCCGCGCTATACGGCTGGGGAGTTTGCCCCGGCGGACCTGACGGCTGATCCTGCTTTGGCCCTTGGTCGCTGATAAAATTACGGATGGCCGGGCACCTTCCCGGAGAATGGCTTGTGCCTGACCTAAATGACGATCAATCTTTACAACACTCTGACCGGAAACCTTGAACCGCTCGCACCCGGCGATGGCACAACCTTCCGCATGTATGCCTGCGGCCCAACGGTCTATGACTACGGCCACATCGGCAACTTCCGCACCTTTGTCCATGTGGATGTGCTGCGGCGCGTGCTGCATCAGCGCGGCATCGCCACCCGCCACGTCATGAACATCACCGACGTGGACGACAAGATCATTCGTAATGCATCTGCTGCGGGAGTGACCATCAGCGAGTACACGCCGCGCATTGAGCAGGCCTTTTTTGAGGACTTGAAGTGGCTCAACGTCGAGCAGCCGGAGATTATCAGCCGCGCGACGGAAAATATTCCTGAGATGGTTGATCTGGTCCAGAAATTGGCTGCCGAGGATGCCGCGTATCAGGGCGAAGACGGAAGCTGGTACTTCCGCATTGCTGCCTTTGCGGATTACGGCAAACTCTCCAAAAAAGATCTGGATGGAATTGAAGTCGGTGCACGCGTGGATGTGGACGAGTACAACAAAAATGCGGGCAGCGATTTTGCACTCTGGAAGGCTGCCAAACCCGGCGAACATGCGTGGAAGACGGCAATCGGCGAGGGCCGACCGGGCTGGCACATTGAGTGCTCGGCCATGGCGATGAAGTATCTGGGACCGAGCTTTGATCTGCACGCCGGCGGCGAAGACCTGATGTTCCCGCACCACGAAAATGAGATTGCTCAATCCGAAAGCGTGACCCACCAGACCTTTGCACGTCACTGGATGCACATTCGCTTCCTGCTGGTGGATGGCCGCAAGATGTCGAAGTCTGAAGGGAACTTTTACACCCTGCGCGATTTGTTGCTCAAAGGGCATCGCGCTTCGGCTATCCGAATGTTGCTGCTCTCTGTTCCCTATCGCCATCAGTTGAACTTCACAATGGATGGTCTGGCAGAAGCAACAAACTCCATTGAGCGCCTGCGCGTATTCCATGACCGTATTGCGCAGGGCAGCTTTCCGGAGGGAGAAAATCCGGCGCTGGATGCAGTGATTGCAAAATCCGCTGCTGACTACGATGCCTCGTTGAGCGACGACCTCAACACTGCCGAGGCGAGGGCAGCCATCTTCGAGATGGTCCGCGCTGCGAATGTGGCTGTGGATCAGGGCAGGATGTTTGCCGGAAACAAAGAGCGCATTCTGGCATTGCTGATCCGGTTTGATGCTGTCTTTGCGGTCCTGGAAGACAACGACGAAGCTATCACCCGCGCAGCGCTGGCCTGGGCAGAAGCAGAAGGCCGCATGACACAGGCATCCGAAGAACTGATTGCAAAACTCGCCCTGAGCAATGAGCAGATTGATGCGCTCATCGAAGAGCGCAATCAGGCACGCAAGTCGCGAAACTTTGCTCGCGCTGATGAGATTCGCAAGGAACTCGCTGAAAAAAATATCCTCATCGAAGACTCGAAGGATGGCGTGCGCTGGAAGAGAAAGTAGCGCAGGCGAGAATCTACTCCGCAGGCATCTGTTCCATATCCTGAGGACGAATGTTATGCCCCGGTGCGGATTCGATCTTTGCCGTTGTAATCAGAAATACGGCAAAGACAATCAACGCCATTCCGAGATATTCGGACCACTCCATCCGCTCACCAAGCACAACCGCGCCCAGCAGCACAGCCACCAGCGGATTGACATAGGCATAGGTAGCGGCCTTGGCAACCGGCACGTGCTCCAGCAGATAAACGTATCCCGTATAGCCAAGCAACGAGCCGCAGGTGATGAGGTAGACCAGTGAGCCCACGCCAGACAAGCTGAGGTGCGGAATGTGCGCATATTGTCCACGCATTGCAGCAAGCAGGCTATTCACTGCTCCGGCAGCAATCATCTGCCATCCCGCAGAAACAAACGGGTCCATCGGTAACCGTAATCGGCGCGATGCAATCGAACCAAAGCACCAACCGAGTGCGCCAATCAGCAAAACAGCAGCGGCTATCAGGCGCGTGCGATCCCCCTTCAATCCTTCGTGAATGCTCGGCCACAGGAGAGCGCCAAGTCCGAAAAAACCAAAAAACATTCCCAGCCAGCCACGCCATGGGAGCGCTTCGCCGCCGGGCAAAAACAACTCCACCAGAGCGATGTAGACCGGCACAATCGCAATCAGCAGCGAAGCAAGTCCGCTGGATAAATACTTTTCCCCGTAGACAAGACCGACATTGCCGCAGGTCAGCAGTCCCACTCCGATAAGAGAATTCCATATCATGGTGCGCGGTGATCCAAGCAGTCGCAAGCCGCGCATTCTGCAAAAAAGCAGCATGATGGAGCCGGAAATCAGAAAACGTGTCCCCGCCAGAAAGAGCGCAGGCATCTCCCGCGCACCGATGCGGATAGCCAGATACGTGGAACCCCAGAAAATGTATACACAGGCAAAGGCCAGCACTACGGCAAGGCGCGTTTTGGCAGCGGGCGGGGATTTTGATGAAGAAGAGGCCACACCTTATGGTAACGGAGAGGTTTCGATGCCGCAGTTTCCGCTTTTCCTTCCAGCCTGTTATGGCCGCGTACTATCCTCTGCGCGAAGAAGAAGCCACATTCGCATCCCTCCTGATGGGAGTTGGTATCGAATTCACCGGCAATATATTTTTCTGAGTAACTTCCTTTTCTGTTCCGCAATAGGCAAAATACTAGCCACTGCAAAAAATGGAATCTGAGGGACGTATCAATGGCTACTCTTACGGAAATGTTTGGAATGAAGACGAAGCAAATTATCGAGTTGATCGGGAATTGTTTTCACAAAACTCCAAAAGCTGCGCATCTGGTAACCGGAGAAGTCGGTGAAGTAGCAGCTATGCATTATCTGATGCAGCGGAAATACTATATCGTGGCGCGTCAATGGCGCTGCGGAAAGGCACCCGGCGATCTGGATATGGTTGCCCGCAAAGTGTCCGCTGAAACCGGCGAGTCTCTGCTGTGCTTTGTTGAAGTAAAAACCCGCAGCAAACGTGATGAGACACCGGCGCATATTGCAGTAGACCACCACAAGCGGCAAACCCTGCGCAGGCTGGCGCGACAGTATTTAACCAAACTGGCCAAGGACGACAAACCGGCCATTCGTTTTGACATTATTTCTGTTTACCTTGACGGGAAACAGGGGCCGGAGTTTGAGCACTTTGAGGGAGCCTTCGGATGGAAGGACCACCCCCGCAACGCGGATCACTGGAATTAATTTGCCTTAGACAGCACTCATCCCCGCCAGCACTCCACGCATATATGCGAAGCTGCTGATAACTCCGGGCATGGGATTCTCAGCGTTAATCTCATACTCCAGATCAACAAATCCTTTGTACCTGATAGCGACGAGAGCCTCGAAAATCTTCGGTATCGGCATGATTCCTTCCCCGACCGCAACCTGACTCCCCCTGTCCTGAAAACTCTTCAGGTCTTTGATGTGGATGTTGAAGAGGCGCGGCCCAACTTCGTGAATAGCTTTCACTACATCCGCGCCTGCCCGCGCTGCATGTCCAAGGTCAATGCAGCATCCTATGCGCGGATCCATGCTGCCGACAACCTTTAATACATCCAGCGGAGAGGGCCACAGCTTATCCTCCGGCCCGTGGTTGTGAATCGCTACCCGAATATCGTATTCCCCGGCAAGTTTTTCGATGAGCGGCAGCGTCTCTGCCGTTGGGCCTGCAGCAACCATCACGGCGATGCCGGCTCGCTTGCAGTATTCGAATTTGCTCCGCATATCCGCTTCATCGTTCTTGTTCAGATCGATCGTGCCCGCTGCGTGGAGCTTGATTCCTGCGGCAGCATACTCTGCAAGGGCCTTAGCCTCTTCTGCCGGATCTGCGGGCAGATGGTCTTTGACATTCTTTGCATTCAGCGCAGAGAGGTTGAGTTGCTTCATAAAATCTATCAACTGGGCACGGTTGAAGCTGCGAAAACTATAACTTGCCAATCCCAGATTGACCGGAGCATATCCACCGGCAAATGCTGTATCTGCCGAAGCCGGAAGCGTTTTCAATGCGGGAAATGCAGCTGCGGCTATTGCTCCGGTACGCAGAAAATTACGCCGGGAAAGTGTACTCTTCATCTGATAGCTCCTTGCATCCCTGCACCATCAGCCGGCGATGCCGGCCTTATGCAGACAATCCTGCATTCCTTTGAAGCTCACGCGTGTAGAAGCTTCCGGCGTACCTGCACCACGCCAGTGTGTTTCCAGACTCACACCATAATGGTATCCATCGCGCAGGAGAGCCTTGAACTGTCCCACCCAATCAACAACGCCTATATCCACAGGCTGCCATTCAAATTTTCCATCTGCCTTACGTTGAACGTTTTTGCAATGACAGTGACCAATCCGTTCCCTGGGCAGAGAATTGTAGCCATTTGGATATGGCATATTTCCGGCAAAGGAACCGGCGTTGGCCGCATCCCAGTTCAACATGAAATTCCTGTTCGGAATAGCACGCAATACCTCAGCAGCCTCTTCCCCTGTACCGGTGTTACACGCCATCTCATTCTCAAGCAATAGGATCAGGTTGTGTTTGGCACATATCTCTGCCGCTTCCTTGAGTTTGCGATTCATCTCGGCTCGATAGGGTTTTGGATCCTCAAGCCGCCAAAAGTCAAAGCAGCGAATTCTCTCCGTGTCGAAGCTTTTGGCAAGATCAATGCAATGTTCAAGCAAGGCGTCCTGCTGCTTGTAGTCGAAGTTGGCCTTGAACTGATCGTGGCTCGGTCTTGCTTTGGAAAGCGGAGCGCCCGGCAGATCGGTCTTGAAGAGCGGGCTGGCTATATCCGTAACACGCAGGTCGTATTTGGCAAGAATCTTCTTTGCCTCATCAATCTGCGCAGAACTCAGGTCGCTGATGTTCTTGTCCCACAGGGCTCGCAATTCAATCCAGCTCAATCCGAAATCATGCGAGGCAACATAGCAGGCATGATCAAAGTCCTGCGAGATTTCATCATTGATGACAGCAAGACGAAAGGGAGATTTCTTTGCAAGCTGTTGAGCTTGTGCAATAACGCCTGTAGATACAGCCGCAGCGGCCATACCAAAAACAAATTCGCGACGGGAGGATGACATTGGAGGCACCTTGAATCGAGAGGTGAAGGGTTCGTCAACTTTATATATCAATCAGAATCTTTACGCCACTCCATAAAATATCTGCATATTTCGTTTCGATTACAATGAATCCGTTGAGTTTTGCGATTACTCCACGCTCAAGAACTGGGGTTACCGTCTGACCGCTAAGGCCGGCAAATTAGATAAGCAGGAGAAGATCATGATTACTCGTCGTGCGTTTCTTGACACACTGGCTGTTGGCACAGCCGGGTTCGCCGTAAGCTCCTCCGCCAAAAGCTATGCGCGAATCCTTGGCTCGAATGATCGCATCAACTTCGGCATCATCGGACTCAATTCACGCGCCTATGGCCATCTGGAAGCACTGAAGGCAAACCAGCAGAATATACAAGTCACTCATGTTTGTGATGTTGACAGTGTTGTCCTCGGCAAGTTTGCCGCAAAGACCAAGGCAACCTTCGGATACGATGTCCTCACGGATAAGGACTATCGCAAGATGGTTCAGCTAAAAGACGTAGACGCAATTTCTATCGCGACTCCCGACCATCTGCACACTCCCATCTCGATTGCGGCCCTTCAAGCCGGCAAGCATGTATATGTTGAAAAGCCATGCAGTTTCGATCCGCATGAAGGGAAGCTGCTGGTTGCGGCTCAGGCCAAGTACGGCCTATTAGTGCAAATGGGCAATCAGGGACGCTCCCTCCCGCACATTAAGGAAATCATTGAAAAAATTCATAACGGACTAATCGGACGCGCAAACTTTGCCAGAGCCTGGTATGTGAACAACAGAAAATCCATTGGCATCGGTAAAGAGATTGCGCCACCCCCAACACTCGATTGGGAACTATGGCAAGGACCGGCTCCGCGACGCGCTTATCGCAGTAATCTGCATCCTTACAACTGGCACTGGTTCAGAATTTATGGAACCGGCGAGGCTCTCAACAACGGCACCCATGAGATTGATATCTGCCGGTGGGCGCTTCAGGTTGACCTGCCTAAAAACCTAAACGCCTCTGGAGGCAAATACGTCTTCCAGGATGATTGGGAGTTCTACGACACGCTGGTTGCAAACTGGGCCTATGACGACAAGATGATTTCATGGGAGAACCGCAGCCGCACTCCGATTCAGGAGTTTGGCCGCGACCGTGGCTCACACATCATGGGCACCGATGGCTCAGTCATCGTCAACATGGGTGGATATGAAGTATTCGATCAAAGCGGAAAGAAAACGGACGAATTCAAACTATCGAGTGTAAAAACAGCATCCAACGATCTGATAGGATTAAGCACTGCCGCCGGAACCAATCTTCACTTTGCTAACTTCATCGCCGGTATTCAGCGCGGAGAAAAACTGAATTCTCCCATTGCAGAAGGCAACCTCGCAGTTACGATGCTGCAACTGACAAACATCGCATGGGAGACGGGCCTCACGCTCAATCTTGACCCTGAAACCGGGAAAATTATAAACAGCGACATCGCGCAAAAGATGACACACCGCGAGTATGAGAAGGGCTGGGAGCCCACGCTGTAATCCTCCTCTCGCAAAATACTTCGCAACAACACAAAGGGTTCCTCACAATAAGGAACCCTTTGTAGCATCAAGAGCAAACTGCTCTAAAAGTGGAAGGTGATACCGGTAGATATCCGGATATCCGATTGGAAGTTGCTGTTGTTGTTGGTCAGTCGCGAGTAGATGTAATGCACATCGCCTATGCGCCAACCGAAGTGCTTGCTCACCGGCACACCAAGTCCGCCGCCCACCTCCGCCGCAAAGCCGTTGGCACTCGACACCGTTCCCGTTGTTCCGGGAAAAACGCTGTCAAAGGCATGCACGTATCCGAAGAGCGTCTCCGCATAAATGCTTGCCTTGAATGTGCCCGGCAGCGTCTGGCGCGAAGTGACGCGCGGACCCGCAACGGCTGTTATCTGGCTCAGGTCCAGACCCGGTCGGATCGCTGAAGCCGTTTCACCATTCACGTCCACCACCAGGCCCAGGCTCCTGTACTTGCCGCTCAGGTTGTAGACCGCTTCGGCATCGCCGCCCTGCAAGCCAAAGACTGTGCTGTTACTGGCTGCAAGCTTCGACCAGCGATAGCCATAGGTCAATGCGAAATCAAGCTTGCTGGCCGCGCCCGGTTTCGCGTCTGGAGTTGCCTGACCAAAAGACGGAAGCACAACTCCAAGAACAATCAACATCACACTCACTCGTGCAAGAATCTTCATCGTTCGTCTCCTCATTACTGGATCGTCAGTGTGACACTGGTGGAGTGGGTCAGGGAGCCAGCAGCACCCGTCACCGTGATGGTGTAGTTGGCCGACGGCTGGCCAAAGTAACCAGCGCCAGAGTTTCCGCAACCGCTTATACCCGCTACGGCTGCAAAACCTGCAACCATCAGTATCGCAAGACGGGCTGCGCCACCAAGCTTGCTACGCATCTTCCGGCTCAAGAACAGACCCGGCAGGAAGAGAAGCGCCAGCGAGAAGGGTGCGTAGTGTCCCAGCGGATTCTGCTGTTGTTTTCCGCCTGCCAAAGTGTTTGCAGCAGTCACCGTTAGCGTAAGGTTGGTTGGACCTGAGCCTGCCGCAATCGTTGATGGAGTCAGGGTGTAAGTGGCTCCCGGAGGCAAGCCGCTGACTGTCAGTGCAATGGTGGCCGGGAAGGTGGCTGCATTCAGTGGAGAAATGACCAGATTGTATGTCGCCGTCTTGCCAGGTACAACCGTTGCAGTTGTCGCGCTGCCAGCACTGGTCGAGATGGTCAAGTTGAAATCCTGCACCAATTCAGAGACCGCCGTGCTGGTCGCCGTCAGATAGCTCGTGCTGCCGTTGTACACAGCCGTCAGCACATGTGTTCCTGCAACCGATGGAGCGAAGGTCAGATAGGCTACACCAGCGCTCACTCCGGCTGTTCCCAGCAACGTCGTGCCATCGTAGAAGCTCACCGTTCCGGTTGGCGTTGCGCCGCCACTGACCCCGGTTACCGTCGCCTGCGCTGTAACAGAGCTCAACAGCAGTACGGGATTGGGTGTAGCAGTAAGCGCGATGGCTGGCGTTGCCGAGTTGACCTGGATCGTGACCGTCGCACTGTTCGTGAGGTAATCAACTGAGTCCGTCGGCAGGAAGTTCACCGTCAGCGTCTGCGTACCCGGTAGCAGAACTGTTCCCAGCGCAGACGAGTAGGTGAACGTACCCGGCAAAGATGATCCTGTTACGCCGGTGGCCGTTGCATTGAGTTGCGTTGCACTCAACGCTGTTCCGTAGTTGATGACTCCCGGCGCAGACCACACGATCCCGGGCGTTGCAGGATTGACCCGAATTCCCTGTGTCACCTGCGGTGCGGCCAGATAGTTCGAGTTGCCTGCCTGATTTGCTGCAATCTGGATGAAGCCTGCACCGGTAATTGTCAGCGTGTTGCCGCTGATGGTTGCCGGTCCGGTGAGAACGCTGAAGCTGACCGGAAGGCTGGAGCTTGCAGTTGCCGTCAGCGAGATCGGCGAGACGCCAAAGGTTACAGGCGATGCAGGCGGAGTGAAGGTAATTGTCTGCGGGGACTGCGTGACCGTCAACGCAGCGGAGTACACCGAGGCAAGGTAGTTGCCATCGCCGCCGTAACTCACATTCACCGTGTAGTTGCCAGCCGCAAGCGTACTCGGCTCTGGAACGATGGATGTCGAAGAGTTGCTACCTGTTGACAGTGTGATGGTGCCAGAGGCCACCGTCGCGCTTGATGAGTTGACGATGGCATAGGTTGCAGTACCAGTCGGCACTGCGATGCCCGCCCCAACATACTCTCCTGTGAAAGTGAAGGGATCGCTTCCCGACTGGTTGTAGACGGCCGAACTGGCCAAGCCACTCACCAGGGAGGTTGACTTGCCTATGGTCAGCAAACCATTCGCGAAGGCGAAGTTATAGTTCGCGGCCGTCAGCGAGCCCAGAGCAGATGTGATGGTGTAGCTGCCCACTGCGCTAGGAGTAGTCGGCGATGTGGTCAGCGATGGTGCGCCGCCGAGGGCAGCAAACGTATCACCATTCTGATAACCGGAGTAGGTCGCGGTGTACGCCTGCAATGTTGCGCCGTAGGTGATTGCCTGCGAAACTGCCGTCACCGTCAGCGTTGCCTTGTTAATGGTCAGCGTGCCGTTCACAAAGTTGAAGTTGTAGTTCGCTGCTGTCAGCGTTCCCAGTGCAGATGTGATCGTGTATGTGCCGGCTACGCTCGGCGTTGTCGGCGATGTGGTCAACGATGGCGCACCACTGAGAACGGAACTCGTGTCACTGTTCTGGAAGCCAGAGTAAGTCGCCGTATACGTCGGTACTGCTGTGCCGTAGGTAATCGTCGGCGAAACTGCCGTCACTGTCAGCGTTGCCTTGTTAATGGTCAGTGTGCCGTTCACAAAGCTGAAGTTGTAGTTCGCTGCTGTCAGTGAACCAACCGCAGCAGTGATGGTGTATGTGCCGGCTGCGCTCGGTGTTGTCGGCGATGTGGTCAACGATGGCGCACCGCTGAGAACGGAACTCGTGTCGCTGTTCTTAAAGCCGCTATACGCAGCCGTGTACGTCGGCACGGCTGTGCCGTAAGTAATGCTCGGAGAACCAGCCGTTACCGTCAGCGTTGCCTTGGCAATGGTCAGCGTTCCATTGACGAAGCTGAAGCTGTAATTCGCTGCTGTCAGTGAACCAACCGCAGCAGTGATGGTGTAGGCCCCAGCAGCACTCGGCGTCGTCGGCGATGTCGTCAACGACGGCGCACCACTGAGAACGGAACTCGTGTCACTGTTCTGGAAGCCGGAGTAGCTCGCGGTGTACGTCGGCACCGTGCCGCCGTAGGTAATCGTCGGCGATGCAGCCGTCACCGTTAGCGTTGCCTTGGCAATGGTTAAGGTAAAGCTCGCCGTGGACACTGCATACATGGTGCCATTGGTCGGCGTGCAGGTGGCAGTCATCGTGTACGTTCCTGCACCAAGAACCGTCGTACTGGTGACAGTCTGTCCACTCGGCGTTGCCGTGTAGGTGCAGTTGCTGGTCTGGCTGTTTGATGCGTTCAGCAAGCCATTCAGGGATGTGCCGTAGGTGATGCTGGTCGTCGGCGGATTCCAGGTGATGGTGGTGGGATCAAGGTTCACCACCTCGGAAGCCACTGCGCTGGTCACACTGGTCAGCGTTGCCGTATAGGTGTAGGTCCCCGCCTGTCCGTTGCCGAAGGTCGGCGACGCAAGATTGAAGGTCGCCACTCCGGCAACAGCCGTAGCGGTGTAAGTCTGCGAGTAGCTGTTCGGACCCGTCACGGTTAATGTGATGGTGTTAACTGCCTGCGTTACGGTAACGTTGCTTGCATTCTCTTCCTGCACGGTCACAGTGCCGGCGCCCTGACCGAGAATGATCGGTGTTGCCGGAGAAGTTCCGTAGACCAGATGCGTTACAGGTGTAACTCCAGTGCCGACGAACGAGACCGTCTGAGTTGTAGCGCTTACGTTCAGGTTGTTATCGGTGAGAAGCAGCGTTCCGTTGTTGGTTCCGACGCTGGTTGGCGTAAAGTCCACGTTGTATTTGCAGCTTGCGCCTCCGGCCACCGCGCTCGAAGTCGAGCAGGTTGTAGACGAATCCTTTGTGAAGATGGAGCCAAAGGCTGCGCTGACAAAGGAGAGGTTTGCATTTCCATTGTTGGTGATCGTCAGGGGCAACGGATCATCGGTTGCATCCGCCAGACCTTCGATGGTGGAGGTGGGGAAGGTCACGGTCGGAGCATCCGAGTAGTCGAGCTTGTGGATGCCATCGCCGCTCAGGTTTGTGCCGTAGTAGACATTGTCCAGCGAATCCAGCGTCAGGTTGATTGGCGTATTCGAGTTTGTCGCCAGAGTGTTGATGGTTGGCGAGGCCGGGATGCTTCCGCCGACTGCCACAATCTCCGAAACCTTGTTTGTGTTTTCGTCGCTAACGTAGACGTTACCGTTGCCATCGACTGCAACTGAAACCGGAGCGCTGAAACCGCTTCCCAGTATGTTGACGGTTGAGTAGCCACCCGACTTGAGAACCTCCTTCACCTTGCCGTTGCCGGTATCGGCTACGTACACGTTCCCGGTGCCGTCGAGCGCAATTCCAAAGGGATTGCTAAAGCCGCTGCCAATGTTGACAGCAGAACCGTAAGTTGCGTTTCCGGTAAGTGGAAGCTCCTGCACAGCTCCGTTGCGAGCCAGTACAAAGACATCGCCGCTTCCGTCCACTGCCACGCCAAACGGATGCGTGTATCCGCTGGCAATCTGCGTCGCACTGGTATAACCATTCGACGCCAGCATCTCGTAGACGCTGCCGTTAAAGTAGCCACAGAAGTAGAGATTGCCAGCGCCATCCAGCGCTGCTCCGGTAGCCCCGCTGACAGCGTAGAGATTGTGAATGGTCGAGTAACCGCCGGAAGCGAGTATCTCTTTCACTTCGTTATTGCCATAGTCGGCTACAAAGGCGTTTCCGTTTCCGTCAAATGCCAGACCCCAGGGCTGATTCAATCCCGTGCCAATTGTGCTGGCCGTACCGGGGGTGAATCCAATCAGAGGCGCTGTGCCCGTGCCGGTCAGGTAAACCGTCTCGACCACATTTCCGCTGCTGTCCGTGATAACTATCGCACCGTTGCGTACTCCCGGTGCCGTGGGGGTAAAGGTGTAATTCACTGTGCAGGCAGAGCCGGTTGTGTAGGCTGTTCCAACTGTGCAGCTTCCGCCGCTGGCAACCTGATAATCCTTGCCAGTTGCGCCGCCAGTCACCACGCTGATGCTGCCAAGCGTAAAGTTGCTGCCAAACGGAAGAACCGCTGTCTGCGTTGGGCTAGGTGTTCCAACCGGTCCGGAGGGCGGCGTATACGAAGTGGATGCAACCGCCTCCGTCGCCACCGCGCTGGTCACACCTGTCAGCGATGCTGTGTAGGTGTAAATGCCCGTCGCGCTGAGTACATCCGTCGATAGATTGAATGTCGCCACGCCAGCTACCGCCGTCGAGGTGTACGTCTGCGAGTAACTGTTCGGGCCAGTCACGGTTAAGGTGATCAGATCCGTGGCGGTCGTTACGACGGCATCTGAGCTGTTCTCCTCCTGCACCGTGACAGCAGAGCCGGCATTGCCGCCAGCTTTAACCGGTGAGGCAGGAAATGTGCCAAAGGCCAAGAGCGAGACATTCGCAAGACCCGTTCCGGAAAGGCCGATGGTCTGCTGCGAAGCACTGATTCCCAGATTGTTGTCCGTCAATTGCAGGGAGCCATTGTCGGTGCCTGCTGTGACCGGGGTGAAGTCAATGAAATAGCTGCAGGAGCCGCCAACTGCCACGCTCTGCGCAGAACCGGAGGAACTGACCGATGGGCAGGTGTTCGAGGCATCCAGAGTAAAACCAGTGGCTAAGCTGGGATTGCTTCCTGAACCGGGTACTGAGACGGTGAGCGCCGCATTACCGGCATTGAGCAGAGTAGCTCGCTTAGGACTATCCGTACTGGTGCTGCCAATCGTCGTGGACGCAAAGCTCAAGGAGGGAGGACTGAAGGTCAGCTTGCGGATGCGATAGTCGCTTGCATCGCATACATAAACATTTCCCGTTGGCTGGAAGGCAACGCAGAGAGGGAAATTAAGAGTGGCGCTTGTCGCAGCCCCACCATCCCCGCAGGCTGCGGTCGAATTGGAGCATTGCGTACCGGTTCCGAGCACCGTGCTGATAACACCGGTCGCCGTGTTCACATATCGAACTCTGTTATCACCGGAGTCAGCAATGTAGACATTCGATGCAGCATCGAGAGCAATGCCGTATATATCGTGCAATTGGGCGCTGGTTGCCGGGCCGCCATCCCCGCAGGCTGTTGTCGGGCTGGAGCAGCTGACCCCGGTTCCTGCGATGTTATTGATATTTCCAGAGGTTACATCAATGACACGCACTCGTTGCAGCGTGTTGTCAGCAATATAAAGATTGCCATTGGCGTCAAATCGGAGTTCCTGTAGAGTACCGAACTGAGCAGTTGCCGCCGTTGCGCCGTCGCCGCAGGCTGAACTTCCGCTGCATCCGATTCCGGTACCGGCAATGGTCGTGATCTGGCCAGTGGTCTGCGCAACCTCCCTGATCCTGTAGTCGCTGGTGTCGCTGATGTAAACATTGCCGTAAAAATCCACAGCAAGACCGCTTGGGTTGCCCAGAGTCGCCGAGAGGGCCGTTCCGCCGTCGCCACAGGCTCCCGTAGAGGCAGTGGGATTGGGGCAGGTCGTGCCGGTACCGGCAAAGGCATTGATGATACCCGTATTCAGATTCAGCACACGAACCCGGTTGTCGCCCGTGTCAGCAATGTAGAGGTTACCTGCGCCGTCAATGGCTAGGTCCGTGGGTCCATTGAGCAGGGCAGAGGTAGCAGCCCCGCCATCACCGCAGGCAGAGGTGGGACTCGAGCACTGGGTGGTGACCGACCCGGCGACGACAGAGAACACACCCCCCGGCGTTTCCTTCCAGACCACACTGGATCCCGAATCGGCGATATAGCCATTGCCGGAAGCGTCGAAGACCATGGCAGTGGAGGACCCTAAATTAATTGTTGTCCCGCCGATTTGACCACAAGAGGCGCGGTTGCAGGGAACCCCATTGCCCGCCGTGGTGCTGACCGAAGCGGGCTGGAACTGCAGAACCGGACCCTCTCCGATACCGTAGAAGTAATTGGAGGCGAGAACCGTTCCGCCCGAACCCATAAGCTGAAGCACTCCGGAACGCACGCCCACCGCAGTGGGAGTAAATGCGATATTGACGGTGCAGGTCGAATTTGGGGCATAGGTCTGCGGTGTGCAGGTTCCCGTACCGGCATTTGTAATATCAAGGCCACTTGTACCCTGCGTTGTCACAGAAAAACTGCTGACCGCAGTTGAGGAGGGGAAGCTGACCTGTACAGTCACCGTCGGCGCTGCAGTTCCGACGTTATAGGCCCCAAGAAAATGGGGGGCAGATCCACCTGCGTAAATAACTGCATATCCGCTGCTATAGGCCAGTCCGTAGACCTCTCCCGTCTTATTCACCGTAAGGGTTCTGAGCCGGGAGATCGTTGTGTAGGCGGTCTGCGTGTAGCTGGTGCCATTCGTTGTTGTCAGCAGATAGACGGTTCCAGAACCGTAGTCGGTGACCCAGAGATTTCCCGCAAAATCAACTGCGGTCGACGATGGGCTGTTCCAACCGGAGCCAAGCGAGGACAGGGTATAGCTGCCACTCGAGTTCGTCAGCTTGTAAACGGCAGCCGTCGAGCTTGAAATCGGCGATGTGCCATAATTTGGGCCTGAGGCGATGTAGAAGTTCCCAGAGCTATCGATCGACATGCCCGTCGTGTTTAGCAGCGTTGAATTGGTATAGATGGTGGTCTGGGTAAAACCGCCACTGCCATTCGGAACCAACTTCACAATCGTGCCGTATCCCGCATCCAGCACATAGACATTGTTGCTGGAGTCTACAGCAACAGCACTCGGCCTGGACCAGCCACTCCCGATATAGGATGGTGTGCTGCTGGCGTAGTTGGAGTAGCCTCCTACATAGGTAAACATTTGCACGTTCTGTCCGGAAGGATCCGGGCGATAGAGGTTATTGGCCGAGTCAATGGCCAACCCCATACAGTTGTAACCGACTCCGGCGATATCAACCACTCCGGAGGATATCGGGTCGTGATTCGCATCCACAGGAATGTAAATCAGATTCGAAGTACCGGATACGTACAGGCCTCCGGCGGCATTGGCCACAATTCCCTCAGCATTGGAAACAATGCTTTGGTTGTAGGAGGTAAAGGAGCCGAAGAAATCAACGCTCTGGGCAGATGCCGCTCGGCCGTAAACAAGAAGGAACAGGATTGCCGGCAAAAATGCCGCTGCAAATCCTGAACGCTTGCCGCCAGAGCGCGTAAATCCTTGTATACCTCTCACCAACGAAAACACTGATGTTGTACTCATCTTCGACTCTCCTTGTGTCCATGCTGAAACTGGTTTGCCTGTGATGTGGGTCACTCTTGAGGGCGTTTTTACTCTTGAGTTCAGGGAAGTAATCAGCGGCACCGCAGGCGAACAAAGGTGGCTCTGGGGGGAAGAGCTGTGTGATAGCCAGCTAAATCCAGACACGATCCTGTTCATTCCCAAAATGAAGCTCCTGGATGCCTTCTACAACTGGTTGAGAAGATTTGTGAATGTGATACGACCAATCAGACGGCGATGGGCGTAATCAATGAACATACAACTGTGATGTACCATCGGCCTTCGTCAAATGCAGAAAATTGTTCAATCATCGGTAAATGGTTGATGGCTGAAAGTAGTGAAACTCACCCCGCGATGAACATGGTACGGTGATGACCATCACAACGTATGGTTAAATTAGCATCCAACGGGGGATTTGTGCGTATTTTTTTTATAACGATGATGAAATTTAATGATTACCAGTGGTTACTCTGGGGTGGTTACCACCTATTGAAATAGTACCTGCTCCATAATTTTCTCGGCAGTTGATCCCCTTGTGCCGAAACGCAACCTGCAATAAAAAGCTGGGAAGCCGCCAATTATTAACCATCGAGATATTCTTCGTGCCATGCCATCTGGATTGCCTCCAGACGCGCCTCATTCGACTTCGCCGGGTCATCGGAAAATCCCTCAAGCTCTGTTACAAAACGATGCAGGTCTGTGAAGCGAATCGTCAGAGGATCCAGCTCTGGAAATTTTTCCTGTAACCGAATGCCGATCTCTTCCGCATCTGTCCAATAAATTTCTCGTGCCATATTATGCGTACCTTTCCAATTACGATTTCTCTTCTGCCAGCGTCAGCGGCTTGCCTTCCGAGACGTAATTACGATTCCATTTGGGAATCTCAACCACATAAGTCCCCGGCCTGGTGATAATTGCCTGACAACCAAGTCGCGAGTTGAGTTGCTGATCCGCAGCCATATCCAGGCGATCGAGTTCGTCATCGTCCGCTACGCTCAGACCGCCTTCGCCCTGCTTGATCAGTACATGGCAGGTGCTGCACGCGCAGGCTCCGCCGCAGGCATGGTCAAGAAAGATGTTGAAGTTTTCGGCCACATCCAGAAAGGACATTGCCTTGCCATGATGTTCATAAGGAAGCGTGCCAAATTCAAACTCAACTGTCCTGCCTTCCGGCTCAAAGGTCACGCGGACAAGCTTGTCGGCTGGAATCATTTTGCTGTCACTCATCGCTCTGCTCTCCTTCCTGCTGCGATTGCAGCTTACTTGAACTCCGCCGAAGCCATTGGATGCGGCGCCGTAATCTCATCGCCTAGCTTCTCGCCGGCGTCCTGCATCGTGCTGCCGGTCAGGGCCGAGGAGACGGCTTCATCCATCATTAACTCTGCAAATCTGCGCGTTGCCTCATCAAGTTCTACCAAGGCTTTGCGAAGCTCAACCAGATCATTGCCATCTCTCGCCGCTATCAGTTTTTGCCTCGCAGATTCAATGCGAGCAACCTCTTCGGCGGTCAGCAATTTCCATGCAGGATTCAGCGGAGCTTTTTCGACAGCAGCAAGAATCGTCTCTGCCTCGACCTTTGCTTCCACCAACTGGCGCGCCTGAAGATCAGCTTCGGCATTGTCAAAGGAGTCGAGAATCATCATCTCCACCTGATCGTCGGTCAGGCCATAGGTTGGCTTTACCTGGATTTCTGCCTGCTGCCCGCTGCGCTGTTCGTGTGCGGAGACGTGAAGAATGCCATTGGCATCAATCAGAAACTTAACCTCGATGCGCGGCATTCCCGCAACCATCGGCGGGATTCCCTTCAAATCAAAACGGGCCAGAGAGCGGCAATCCTTTGCCAACTCGCGCTCTCCTTGCAGAACATGAATCGCGACGTTCGTCTGGCCGTCAACGCCGGTCGTAAAGTAATCCGTTGCCGATGCCGGAATCGTCGAGTTGCGCTGAATAATCTTTGAGACCACGCCGCCAAGCGCTTCAATGCCAAGCGAGAGCGGTGTCACATCGAGCAGCAGCATATTCTCCGTGGCCTCGCTGCCGCCACCAAGAATGTTCGCCTGCACTGCAGCACCGAGAGCAACCACTTCATCGGGATTGAGTTCCGTATGCGCTTTCTTCCTGCGCGCAGAGAGTGTGAAGATGTCATCCACCAGCGCACGGACAGCAGGAATGCGCGTCGAGCCGCCAACAAGAACCACTTCGTCAATCTGCTCCGGCGCTACACCTGCATCCTTGATCGCCTGCCGGCATGGGCCTTTGGTGCGGGCAATCACGGGCGCAATCAACTGCTCATAAACATCGCGGGGAATCTCGCGCTGATAGCGTCTGCCCTCCGGCAATTCCAGATCGATCGTTGCAATCTCGACAGAAGAGAGCGCAATCTTGGCTTCAATCACGCTCTTGCGCAACTGCTGCACCAACTCAGGATGCTCGCGTAGATTGATTCCAAATTCGCCGGTAATCTCTGCAATGGCAACCGCAGAAAGCAGGTTGTCAATATCGTCACCGCCGAGATGCGTGTCGCCATTGGTGGCGATTACCTCGAAGATTCCGTCCTTCAATTTCAGAATCGAAATATCAAAGGTTCCGCCGCCAAGATCGTAGACGGCAATCGTGCCTTCCTTCTTGCGGTCGAGTCCATAGGCAAGCGCTGCAGCAGTCGGCTCATTCACCAGCCGCAGAACTTCAAGCCCGGCCATGCGTCCTGCGTCCTTGGTCGCCTGACGCTGTGCGTCATTAAAGTACGCAGGAACAGTGATGACAGCTTTCCTGACCTCGCTGCCGAAGTAGCGTTCCGCATTCCGCTTGAGCTGGCGAAGAATGTATGCAGAAATTTCTGGCGGCGTAAACTCCATCTCCCCAAGCCGGATCCGCAGAACCTCACCGGGACCAATGTCGTCGGCCAGTCGGAAGGGAAAGAGCTTCAGTTCATCCTGTATATCTTCCAGGCCGCGCCCCATCAGCCGTTTCACACTGTAAATAGCCCGGTCCGGTGTAGTAATGAGCGCTTTGCGCGCAGTGTTGCCGACCGTCAGCGTAGGGCGCCCACCCCCTGCCGGGATTGGATCAAGCGCCACGACAGAAGGAACAAGATTTGCCCCGTCCATGCCGGGAATCACCACCGGCCCATCGCCCTGCATGAAGGCGACGAGGGAGTTTGTTGTTCCCAGATCAATTCCGATTACGCGTTCTTCCGCCATCTCTCTTTTCTCTCTGTTCTCAAGCACCAAGAGCTTCGCGCACATCGCGCACCAGATTTTGCAGGTAGCGCCGGCGATCCAGCAGCTCGATCATGCTTTTCTTTGCGACCGATTTCGCTGCCTCGTCGTTTATTGCGAGCGCGTTGTCCCACGCACTCCATAACTTCTCAAGCCCTTCGTCCGATTCCTTCAACAAACCTTCAAACTGTGTACGCGCCGCTTCAAGATCACTGCGCAACTGCGGATCGCTCTCGCCAGCAGTAGTCGCCATGCGCATCTCTTCCAGTTGCATGTTTAACTCGAAGGCCTCTTCCAGCAGGTCAGCAGGTACGCGCGATGGATTTTTTCTGTCGCGATCTTCCTCTGCGATCTCTGCACCCTCCAGCTTGAGCAGATACGTGGTTCGCTTGATGGGGTCTTTCAACGTACGATAGGCATCATTGAGCAGCGACGTATTTTCCAGACTCCACTGCTGTTCCTTACCGGAGGCGCGTGCAAAAAGGTCGGGATGCAGGCGACGGCTCAACCGGTAAAACTCTTCTTCGAGCTTTGCTACATCCAGTTGAAGCTGAAGTGAAAGTCCAAAGACCTCAAAGTAGTTGGCTTCGGTTGTGGCCTGAACTTTGCCGCACTCGCCGCAAAGCAGTTTGGCGCGAGTGCGCGCTGAGTGGCACGCCCAGCACTCTGCGCCTGCGTTTTCGAGAATTTGAATTGGCATTTTCTAAATTGCCTGCTCTTTCTGCAAACCGTTTATGCGGAAAAGGACGAGCCGCAGCCGCAGGACTTTGTCGAGTTGGGATTGATAAAGTTGAAGCCCTGTCGCATCAGCGTCTCTTCATAATCCAGCGTCATGCCGTTCAGGTACAGGAAGGACTTGGGGTCCACAAAGACGCGTACATCGCCGTAAGTGAAGACGCGATCCCGTTCGCGCGGTTGCGTATCAAAACGAATGCTGTAGGAGAGGCCCGAACATCCACCGCCCAGCACACCAAGGCGCAAACCACCCTCGGCAGGCGAGATGCCCTCCTTCGCCATTGCATTGCGAATGCGCTTGACGGCGCGCTCTGTCACCTCGATGCCGGCCTTCTCAGTTGCCGGCGTTGCCGTCTCCTGCTTTGCACCAATCTGAACGACTTCACTCATAAGGGTTCCTGCTTAACTCACTGTCACGGTTTGTTCAGCGCTCTCTGCCACGCTGTTCTTTTTCTTCCAGTCTCCAATTGCTGCACGGATGGCATCCTCTGCCAGCACCGAGCAGTGAATCTTGACCGGAGGCAACGCCAGTTCCTTCACGATGTCTGTGTTCTTGATTTCCAGCGCCTCATCCACCGTCTTGCCCTTGACCCACTCGGTTGCAAGCGAGCTGGAGGCAATCGCAGAGCCACAGCCAAATGTTTTGAACTTGGCCTCTTCAATCACCTGTGTTTCCGGGTTCACTTTGATTTGCAGGCGCATTACGTCGCCGCACTCCGGGGCGCCGACCAGACCGGTGCCGACCTCAGCCGAGCTCTTGTCCATCTGGCCGACGTTGCGCGGATTGTTGTAGTGATCAATTACTTTGTCGCTGTATGCCATGGTTGTTTTCTGTGACCTCCTGAGTTTTTGTTCCCCGGGGGAAGCCGGGGGTTCAACGGTACAAACTTTGAAACTTAGTGCGCCGCCCACTGAATCTTGGTCAGGTCAATGCCTTCGCGCACCATCTCGTAGAGCGGTGAAAGCTCGCGCAGCTTCTGGACCACATCAATCACCTTGTCGGCCACATAATCAATCTCAGCCTCGGTGTTAAAGCGGCCAATGCCAAAGCGAATCGAGCTGTGCGCCACGTCATCGCCCAATCCCAGAGCCTTCAGCACATAGGATGGTTCCAACGTGGCTGAGGTGCAGGCCGAACCACTCGACACCGCAATGTCATTGATGCCCATCAGCAGCGACTCGCCCTCGACATAGACAAAGCTCATGTTGAGGTTGCCGGGGAGATGATGCTCCATGCTGCCGTTGACATGAACGTAATCGAGCGCATTCTCCAACTTTGTCTTCAGGCGATCCCGCAAGGCAGCTTCGCGGATAGCCTCTGTCGCAAGTTCCGCCTGCGCAATCTCACAGGCTTTGCCCAGACCGACAATTCCTGGAACATTCAGTGTGCCGCTGCGCATTCCGCGTTCGTGGCCGCCACCATCAATCTGAGCAGCAATCTGCACACGGGGATTGCGACGGCGAACGTATAACGCACCCACCCCCTTGGGGCCGTATATCTTATGCGCCGAGAGCGAAAGCACATCAATATCCATCGCAATCACGTCCACAGGAACCTTGCCGACAGCCTGCACCGCATCGGTATGGAAGAGAACGCCCTTCTCATGGCAAAGCCTGCCAATCTCCGCAATCGGCTGAATCACGCCGATCTCGTTATTCGCAAACATGATGCTGACCAGAATGGTCTTCTCATCCATCGCGCGCTTCAGGTCATCAATGTCAATCAGACCATCCGCCTTCACAGGAAGATAGGTCACACGGTAGCCACTCTTCTCAAGACGCTTGCAGGTATCAAGCACCGCCTTGTGCTCCGTCACCTGCGTGATGATGTGATTGCCACGCTCCTTGTACATCTCAGCAATCCCCTTGAGGGCCAGGTTGTTGGACTCCGTTGCGCCGGAGGTAAAGATGATCTCCTTGGCTGTGGCGCCAATCAACTTCGCAATCTGTTCGCGAGCTGTTTCAACAGCCTGCTCCGCCTCCCAGCCAAAGGAGTGGTTGCGGCTGGCAGCGTTGCCAAATTTGGTCGTTAAGTACGGCATCATCGCATCGAGTACGCGCGGGTCCAGGGGAGTGGTCGCGTGGTTATCGAGGTAGATTGGCAAATGCAAGCCTGCTTCCTTCAATTCTGTCGTCATCTCTTTCGCCTCCGGTTGGTTGCTAAAATCTCTTCGTATCGTGCTCTCTGTCCGCTCAACTGCTGAGTGCGGCCACATTTACCAGCGCCGGGGAGTGGCGACTGGCAGTGTGATCGGCCTCCTGATCGGCCAGATCGTAAATGCTGATGCTCTTGAGCACCCCTGCAATGCTTTCATTCACGCGGGCCAGCGGCTCCTTGATGGTGCAACTGTTATGCAGATCGCAGGAGGCCTTTCCCTTGACGCACGAAGTAATAAAAAGTGGCCCGTCAATCGCATCAATCACCTCAAAGGCAGAGATACTGCGCGCATCCCGCGAGAGCGCATAACCCCCATTCATCCCGGCATGAGATTTGAGCAGCGCGCACTTGGTCAGCGTCTGCAAAACCTTCGCCAGAAGCTGCGTGGGAATGCCGTAGGTTTCGGCAATATCCTTTGCGCTGACGGCAATCACCTCTGGCCGCTCCGCCAGATACTTGAGAGCCATCAGTCCGTAATCCGCTTTTTTGGTCAACTTGAGCATGATTGAATATCCGACCTCTTTGGTCGTACTTAAGTATACGACCAATTGAGTCCGGGTTTCAACAATGTGGAAAATTACCCCATTCCAGAGGAGGGATTTCCTTCGATTTTCCCTGGTCAGGAAAATCCGTTATTGTCTTTTCTGGTCGGAACCAATCCTGTGTGGGCTAAATTTTGTTCTTGTAAATTCTCTTGTTTGTTAGGCCAGCTACGGTACAATTCCCATACAAACTGGAAAACACAGCAAAATCCCCAGTTATGGCCAACAATACGCCCATGAGTAGCCCTTGCAAGCACCCCAAGGTTCGGATCGTCTCCCGTCAGGAAGACGCTGAGTATGTCGAGTGTCTGGAATGTGGAGAGGTCTTCGACTCAGAAGAGTTCCACGATATGGCCATCGAAGAGAAGGCCGTACTTCACCACGAGGACATTGAGAACGAAGAGTAGCTCCTCCGTGCATCTGTACATGCCTCCGTCTCCGATGAATCCATTCCAATGTTGCTTGTGCGTGTTCCCATATCTGACACTGCCATGCTCCGTGTAATATGTACGGCAAAGGAAACTGGTGATTGATGAAAGACCTCGTTCTCAAACAGCTCACTCGAAGCATTGAGGTGCTGCAAAAGACTCTTGCGGAACCCTCTGTCGCAGAGGCCGTGGTTGAAGCCGGCAATGCAACCGCGAAGGCCATGCGCGCAGGCCACAAGCTGATGCTGGCCGGCAATGGCGGCTCTGCTGCCGACGCCCAGCATCTGGCTGCCGAGCTGGTGGTGCGCCTGACCGTTCACCGGCCCCCGCTCAGAGCCATTGCTCTTTCAACGGACACCTCCATCCTGACCGCAGCCGGCAACGACTTCAGCTACGAGAGCGTCTTCGAGCGCCAGGTGGAAGCGCTCGGGCAAAAGGGTGATGTCTTTCTGGCGATTTCGACCTCAGGCAACTCCAACAACATGCTCAAGGCATTGAAGAAGGCCCGCGAGATAGGCATCCTCACCATTGGCTACACCGGCAACGGCGGCGGCGCCATGAACGATCTCTGTGATATCAATATTGTTGTTCCATCCAGTGTGACTGTGAATATTCAGGAGGCGCATCTGGTTCTGGAGCACATCTTTGGCATGGTGGTGGAGCGCGCCTATTTTGGCCCGGACTTTGGCCCCCACTAGGATCGGTTAACGCTCCTCGGAGTCGGATCGCGCAGCGAGCGCCCTTTGCCGGAGTTGCAGAATATACCGCAAGGCGTACTGGCAGCCGGAAACAACAGTGAGAATCTGAGTCCCGATAAAAAGCCCTCCCCGCAGTCGCAGAATCCCAGTTGCATCGTCATATTGCGTCAGCAGCACAACCAGTACCGTAGCAATCTGGACTACGGTATTCAGTTTGCCGGCTCTGGTCGGATGAAAATCTCTCATCCCTTTTGCGTTATAGAGAACCCATGCGGCGGACAGCATGGAGATGTCGCGGAAGAGCACCATTGAGGTAACGTACCAAGGGACGAGTCCTTTTATGCAGAGCGCCAGAAACAGGCTGCTGAGCATGATTTTGTCAACAATGGGATCCAGATACTCTCCCAGACGGGTCTGCTGGTGGAGTATTCTAGCCAGCCAGCCGTCGAGAACGTCTGAGAGCCCGGCCAGAATCAGCCAGCAGAGTGCCAGCCAGTAATTGCCGGTCAGAACGGATTCGAGGATGAGCGGCAGCAGCAGCAGCCGCAGCAGGCTCAACATATTCGGAATTGTGCCAAAGCCCTTCCATTCCATCTTGATAGTGATATACCCCCGAAATTTCCTTCTGTCGTGCTCCGCAGGCTCCATTCGCAAGCAGACTCTGTATATGTCTGGTTTGACTAGAGCGTTTTCGCTTCCTGTGTTTACATCTTTGTGCTGCACAGAGTGGCTTTTTCTTAAGGGAAAAGCCACTTGATGGCCCGACTCCGGTAAACGCCTGAAGCGAAAACGTTATAGGGCCAGTTTATTCTCTGGTAATGGCGAATTCTACATTGTTTCGATGAAGAAAGAATCTCTTTCAAGCTGCCGACACAGCGCCGCTACAATCCATTGGGAGGATACAGACAGAATTGCCTATAAAGTGGCCGGTGAGGCAGTTTCTTGATATCATCTGAGAGTCGCGTGGGCAGCCTGACTATGTTTGAGCATCCGCTCAGAACGCAGAACACGGTAGCAGCCATGCAGTCCCTCGGTACAGGCGCGTAGCTCAGTTGGTTAGAGCGCTACCTTGACACGGTAGAGGTCAGGAGTTCGAGTCTCCTCGTGCCTACCATATCTTTCAATAACTTAGAACGTAAATTGGGTACCATTAAGAAATTCGTGGGGCCATAAAGGGACAACTTGCCTTTATGCCGCATCCTTCTTCCGCTTCCCTGCACCCTTCACAAGGAAAAGAGCCGCAACGTCGCTCTGTGCCTTGCGCTTGTCCGTGGTGACAGCTTGCGCATACGTGCCAATTGTCATCACTGCCGAAGAGTGCCGCTATCGCTATCTGGCTAATTCGATGACACGCCCCAGGAAAATTGCCCAATTGCCTTCTGCGCTAAATCGGCAAGCGCTTCAATCAGCAGCGGAGAAGCATTCAGCGAGACAGGCCGCTCCAGCCGCAGGCCAAGCTTTGCAGCGTGCTGGCGAAAGAGAATGTCTACATCAAAAAGAATCTCGACGTGGTCGCAGAGGAAGCCAATCGGCTGTAGAAGGATGGCTTTGTTGCCTTCGGCGTGAATCGCGGCAAGCGTCTCCTCAACCGTCGGCCCAAGCCACGGGCCACCGGACATTCCCTGACTCTGAAAGGCAAAGTACCACTGCTTCAACTCCGGCAGGCGTGCCGCAACGAGCGCCGCTGTCTGCTTGGCTTCGATGGGGTATGGGTCCGGCGTGGCCGACGCATCTGGAGATGCAGCCTGAACCGTGCGGCACGGTACGCTGTGCGCTGTAAAGAGAACCGGAACCGGAGCGCCGATCTCTGCGTTCAACTTCTCCCAGGCAGGACGCAGACGATCTGCAAAGGCAGCAGCCAGACTGGGATGATCGGCCCATCCCTCCACAAAAACCATCTCCATATCGCCCGCTTCGGCAAGGGCCGCACGGCGATACAATCCGACACTCGTTCGCGAATTATGCGGAGCCAGGCAAATCACCACCACACGGCGAACACCATCGGTGCGCATCTGCTTGACCACATCCGCGATGTAGGGCTTCCAGTTGCGCATTCCGACATAGACCGGCAGGCCAATACGCTCGGCGAGAATCCTTCCCTGCTCCATCGTCAGTTCCGTCAGCGGACTCTTGCCGATCAGACTGTAGCGATGCGTGATTTCTGCAACCACCGCAGGAGGCAGCGAACGACCACTCGTCACATTGCGCAAATATTCGGGAATCTCTTCCAGCGCCTCCGGAGTTCCGTGAGCGAGTAACAAGACTGCGATATCCGGCATCAGCGTTTGCCTCCGCTGTATTCGCGGACCATCTTCACCACTGCCTGTACGCTCTCCACCGGGGTCTGCGGAACAATTCCGTGACCGACGTTGAAGATGTGTCCGGGACGTCCGGCAGCCTGATCGAGAACCTCGCGGACACGGCGTTCCAATACATCGTGCGGTGCAAAGAGCGCAATCGGATCGAGGTTGCCCTGAACGGCAGCGCCGGGACCAACCAACTTCCAACCCTCATCAAGAGGCACGCGCCAGTCAAGGCCAATCACATCGGCGCCGGTCTCGCGCATGGCGCTAAGCAGCATCGCCGTCTCCACGCCAAAGTAGATGACCGGCACGCCCATCTTCTGAATCTCCTGAATGAGCGTGCGCGTTGCAGGCAAAACAAATTCGCGATAGTCGCTGGGGCTCAAAGCGCCAACCCAGCTATCAAAGACCTGAATGGTGTCAGCACCAGCCTCCACCTGCTGGCGGCAGAATTCGATAAGCACGGCAACCAGCTTGTCCATCAACTGCTGCCATGCAGTTGGGTCGGTGTACATCATGGTTTTGGTGTGGATGTAGTTGCGCGAGGAGCCGCCCTCGATCATGTAGCTGGCCAGCGTAAAGGGCGCGCCGCAAAAGCCGATGATGCCAAGGCTGTCCTTGAAGTGCGCAGCAACCTTTTCAATAGCCGCAGCAACATAGCTGAGTTCATCTGCGCGGTCGGTGCGCAGAGCGGCTACATCTTCGCGGGTGCGAACCGGCTTGTGTACGACCGGGCCTTCGCCGGCCTGAAACTCGAAAGGCAGGCCCATCGGCTCAAGGGGCAACAGCAGATCCGCAAAGATAATTGCAGCATCCACGCCGAGCTTTTCCGCTGCGGTGATGGTGACCTCGGCGGCAATCTCCGGATTGCGGCAGATTTCCAGCAGAGTGTGATGCTTGCGGACCTCGCGGTACTCCTGCATGTAGCGCCCCGCCTGACGCAGAAACCAGACCGGCGTGCGGTCAACAGGCTGGCGCAAAAGAGCGCGAACAAAGCGTGTGCCACTGCGCAGAGTGGGTGTTTGGTGTCGAGGCTGGTTTGAGTTGCTCATGCTTTGCTGTTTTTCTTCCCTGGGAATCGGCGGCTCATCTGTCAGATCATCCGGCCAGAATCGCGCTACCTGCTCTCCCATCCTTCAATCTCAGGATTTTGTCTTCATTTAGAAGCAATCTTGAGATTACTAGAGAGAGGGCCATTCTGGTTTTTTGGACACTGAAATCTCCATTTCAATCAAAATCCAGAGCCTTTTCTTATAAATACGCTGAAATCACGTAATTCTGTTGCCGATTAATTCCTTCCTCTGTAAGAATGATTACAATTCAGATTCCACAGCTTTCAGGAAGTGTCAAAAATGCGAATTTACCGCAGCCTATCGTCGCTGCTAGTAGTCGGTTTGCTTTCCACAGGACTATGCGTAGCTCAGCGCACGAATGCAGTTCTCTCCTCTGCCACCAATACCCCGGAGAACATTACACCCACTGGAGCAGAAGCTGAGGGTCTGGAACTGAATCCGAACCTTGCCCAACCAGAGCCCAAATTGCCGGGCTGGAATCTTTCCGTCATTTTTACGCCGCAGCATGATTCGGCCTCTGGCTGGGCAACCAGCTTTACACCGGCCGCTGGATGGCGCATCAACAAGTACTTCAGCTTTGACGCCTCTGTTCCCATTTACACCAGCGTCAATGTAGCAAACCCCAATTATGTCGCCGGCAAACCAAAGACCGGTTCAAAGGACATCGAAAAGAACGGGGAGTTTGGCGATACCACCATGGCGGCACACTTTCAGGCCAGCGACGAAGGTATTTCTTATACAGGCAATGCCGCCCTGTCTGCGCCCACTGGTGATAGCACCTACGGCCTGGGAACGGGCTATGTGGGCTGGAACTACACCAATCATCTGGAGCGCAACTTTGACTGGCTAAGTCCGGAGTTCGATTTTGGTATCGGTAACAGCTCCTCGCTGACCAACCGCCGAGTCGCCAAGAAAACCTACAGTACGCACGGCGATCTGGTAAATATTCAGGGAGGATTTGATTTCCAGCTTCCGAAAAACATTGACTTCGAGATGGTTGGATACGGCATTTACCCGTTGGGAAATCAGACGATCGCGACACAGGTGGTTCGGAATGGAAAGACCAAAACCCAGCTTATTTCCGCAGGCGATGCCGAAGATAACGGGGTCAATATCGCGTTAGATTTTCTGGTCAATCCGCATCTGGCGACCTCGGTTTTCTATAGCCGAAGCCAGTATCTGGATGTGGATACAGTTGGCGTCACCCTCACCTTCCTGCTGCGTGGTCCTAAAAAGGTTGCCCCTCTGTCAGCAAAGTAGATACCGTCTTATGCAACAAAAATCCCCGCCAATCCGGCGGGGATTTTTATTGTCAGGGAAGTATCAAGAAGGAGCGTTTTGCTGCGGCTCTCTTGATTTCTTGTCTGCCATTGAGTTTCTACTCCAGTACCATCGCGCGAAGGAAGCAGTAACTTCAGTCACTCGGAGAAAACTTTGGGTGGGTCGGACCGAGAGCCGGGTTGTTGTTCAGAATGCAATGCGGCCTCCTTCCCGCTGCCGACCAGTTGCACGCAAGGGCCCTCATACCCGCTTTGGAAAATGCTACAATTTACGCTGGCGTAGCGACGTCTGCCTTGCGGAGAGGTGGCAGAGCCCGGTTGAATGCACCTGACTCGAAATCAGGCGTACGGGTAACCGTACCGGGGGTTCGAATCCCTCCCTCTCCGCCACGACCTTGTTTTACAACATTCCACAACATCCTAATAAACACTCTAAACCCCATGAAAATATGGGGTTTAGAGTGTTTCTATGTCCGAAGAGGTATTATGAAAGCCAAGAACTCCTGGTGGTATTTCCGGGGGTATGTTCATTCTGAACTGGTGGTATTTTCAGAAATCACGCTTCGGAGGGATTATGGCACTCACCGATATCGGTATCAAGAAGGCAAAGATTACAGAGAAGCCCTACCGCCTCAAGGACAGTGGCGGATTGTTTCTATTTGTCACGCCTACGGGCGGCAAGATATTCCGCTGGAAATACAGATATGAAGGAAAACAGAAGCTGATGACATTTGGCAAATACCCAGATGTGTCTCTGGTACTGGCAAGGGAGCGCCACGCAGAGGCCCGCAAGTTGCTGGCTACTGGTGTTGACCCGATGGCGCAGCGCAAAGCGGCAAAGACAGTCGAGAAGGCCGCGATAGAGAACTCCTTCCAGAGCATCGCTACCCTATGGGTGGAGCACTGGCAGGAAGGGAAGAGTCCGCGCCATGTCGCTTATGTGAAGCGGCGCCTTGAAGCCGACATCCTTCCCTGCCTGGGTGCTCGTCCTGTGGCAGAGATTGAAGCACCAGTGTTAGTCGCTATGGCCAAAGCCATAGAGGAGCGCGGAGCAAGGGACATCGCCAAGCGAGCGCTGGAGACTGTCGGACAGGTATTCAGGTACGCCATTGCACATGGGTACGCAAAGCGGAACCCCGCAACCGAAATCAAGCCCAGCGACATCCTGAAGACCACGCGCAAGGTCAACTACGCCCGCGTAGACGCCAAGGAGCTTCCCGGACTACTCAGAGCCATAGAGGTCTATCAGGGAACGCGTGTCACCCGCCTGGCGATCAAACTGATGGCTCTCACCTTTGTGCGCACCAGTGAATTGATCGGGGCAAAGTGGGCAGAGTTCAACACAGAAGATGGCCGCTGGGACATCCCAGCCGAGCGCATGAAGATGCGTGCGCCTCACATCGTCCCTTTGGCCAAACAGACACTAGAGGTCTTGGAGACGTTGCATACGCTCACAGGAAAGAGCGAATGGCTCTTCCCTGGAGATCGTAGCGCAAGCAAGCCGATGAGCAACAACACGATTCTGAAGGCGTTGGAGCGCATGGGCTACAAAGGACAGATGACCGGGCATGGGTTCCGCGGGCTGGCATCCACCATCCTGCACGAGCAGGGCTTCAACCATGACCACATTGAATTGCAGCTTGCGCACGCTCAGCGCAATTCCGTCAGCGCTGCATATAACCATGCTCTGTATCTTGAGCCACGTAGCAAGATGATGCAGGAGTGGGCTGATTATCTGGAGCGCACACAGCGCGGGGCAAAAGTGTTGCAAATTAGCGGCGGGGCGGCGTGACGCAAGAATCTAGTCGGTTAGAGGGCACAATGAAACTGGTTTGTTGCCATAATGCTCTGCCTTGTTCACCGCTTGGGCATAAAGCTCCGGGCACTTCTTCTTAAGATACTTTCTCTTTTTACGGATTGCATCGCCGGACATAACGTCCTTTGTATGCTTCAACGACGGCTTTACTATACCTTGATACAGTTCCGCCAAATCTTCGTCTCGGTAACTGCCGGTTTTCAGATGGACAAACTCCGATACGATGATCAGGATTTGATTTGCAAACATCTTATCCTTATGCCCTGCTTCCCTGACCTTGCCCTCAGAATGCGTATCCCATAGCTGAGAGTCTTTCGCCGTCGTCGAGGCTGTGTGTAAAGTGGAAAGCGTTCTTTTGCTTTCCATTTTTCCATAGCCTGCTTCTTCTTTCTACACCCTCACGCTGCTGCCCGTGTCTGATCTTGCTCGTACTGAGCCGGGCTGAGGTAATCAAGCGTTGAATGCAGCCATTTCTGGTTATACCAGAGAAGCCAATCCAGCGCCTCGTCCTTCGCCTCGCGGATGCTTCTGAAGCGCTTGCCGTGCAGTCGCTCCACCTTCAACGAGCCAAACAACGTCTCGGAACATGCGTTGTCCCAGCAGTTGCCCTTGCGGCTCATCGACTGCGTTATCCCGCAGCTTTCAAGTAATCTGCGGAACTCGTAGCTGGCATACTGACTGCCTCGATCACTATGGAAAATCAATCCCGCTCGCTTGCCAGGCGAACGCGAGTACCAAGCCATCTCCAGCGCATCCATCACCAACTCGCGGCGCATGTCTTCTCCCATCGACCAACCCACTACACGACGACTGAACAGATCAATCACCACGGCCAGAAACAGCCAGCCCTCATCCGTCTGGATGTAGGTAATGTCGCCCGCCCACACTTGATTGGGTTTTGCCACCGTGAAGTTGCGATTCAAAAGGTTAGGAGCAATCGGCAGAGAGTGCCGACTATCCGTGGTTGTAACGCGAAAGCGGCGCTTGCCGCGTGCGCGAATGCCGTGCTGTTGCATCAGCCGCTGCACACGCTGCTTGCCCACACGGACACCTTCAGAGAGTAGTTGCCGCCAGATGCGCGGCCAGCCATAAGCACCGCGTGTCTGTGCGTAGACGGCGCGAATATGCAATAACAGCGCTTCGTCGCTGAGATGACGGCGTCGCGCCAACTCTCGCCGTCTGGCCAGATGCTGATGGTAGCCAGACACACTTACCAGCAGTACGCGGCACTGCACCGTGATGGGCCAGACCTGTCGATGACGTTGAATAAAGGCATACTTCACTTCTGGCCCTTTGCGAAGAATGCCGTCGCTTTTCCCAGGCCGGGGCCCCCAACGATTGGTCTTCGTCGATGGGGTGGAGGATGTCGCGCTCCATGGTCACGCGGGCCAATTCCGCTCGCAGACGGCTGATCTCCATCTGCTCGGCGGTTACTTCGGGCTTGTTACTGGCACCGGTGAGTGACCCTGCGCGATGAACCTTAACCCAGTTGCCCAGGGTCTGTTCGACGATGCCCAGATTGCGTGCTGCTGCCGCCAAACTCTGGCCCGACTCCACAAGCCGAACCGCCTCTTGCTTGAACTCAAACGTGTAACGCTTCCGCGTCGCCTTCGTCATCGCAATACCCCTTTGCTGATTAAATCAGCTTGCTAAGGGATACGTTTTACGCGGGCAAGGTCAGGCAGGAGTTTCCGGTAACGGCGGACGGTTGCGCGTTCGCTACTGGGTAACCGATTCCCTGCCGAACATCAAGGCAAACATCCGGCAATGGCATGAACAACTGCGCATCGCTTATCCATGGGAGGATCAGGGGCCAGTGCGCTTCTGGCAACTGAACTACGTCCTTGACCGGAAGGGCGAGCCGCCTGTTCATCACGAGATCGCCTTGCTGCGCAGAGCCATTGAAGGCAAAGCGCAGCCGCTTGGCTACTCGATGCTCTCCGTAGTGCTGAATCGTATACGGCATCCAGAGGAGAACAGCAATCCAAAAGCAGGAGGGAAAAAGTCAGAGCCTATGCCTTTGGCTCGGCTCCGAATCCCGATGGGGCTTGTACGGCTCTGCATCAACGATATTCATCGAAGCAAAGGAGTAACGGAAATGAGCGAAGGACTGGATCAAAGCTGCGCATTCCCTGCGTACATCTGCGGTCAACTGATGTATGAATACGAAAACCTGCAACGTGCCTCCAACGACAATGAGTTGAACGTATCCATTCTGGACCGCTATTACTCACTTGCCTCCACTTATCCCGCACTGGCCTTTCCCAAAATAGCCGAACTTGCAAAAACTCACCTTCGCAAGCTGCGCCGGGACAGGCCCGGAACCAGAAATGCAATTGAGCGCAACCTTCTCGAATTGCACAGCAAACTACAACCATCAGCAGCAGGTGCCTATCCTGCAAAGCTCAGTCTCGAAGGGCAGGGCCTCTTCGCTCTTGGCTACTACCACCGCAAGGCCTGGTCAATTGCCCAGGCCAGCAGCCGCAAGCAGTCCAACGAATCTACAGATCAGAATGACACGGAGGAGAACTAACCCATGAGCACGATTGCGAACCGCTACGACTTTGTTTATCTGTTTGACTGCCAGGATGGCAACCCCAATGGAGACCCCGACTCCGATAACAGCCCGCGCTTCGATCCTGAGACCTTTCAGGGGCTGGTCTCCGATGTCTGCCTCAAGCGCAAAATCCGCGACTACGTCCGCTATGCGAATCCAGCAGCAGAAGATGGCAATGGATATGGGATCTTTGTGCTGAGCGGGAACACGTTGGAGAGCAATCAGAGACAACCCTTCGAGAAACTCGAAGGGGACGATAAGATCGTTGCCAAAGGCAAAGACACCAAGCCCTCCGATATTGAAAAGGCTCGTCAGTGGATGTGCCGGAACTTCTTTGATGTGCGCTCTTTTGGAGCCGTGATGAGTACCACTGAGTTTAACTGCGGTCAGGTACGAGGCCCCGTACAGATCACCTTTGCGCGCTCCATTGACCGCGTTTTGACGGCAGAGCACACCATTTCCCGTCAGGCCTTTACCGGAGAAAAGGATATTAAATCAGGGACGGGAACGCTTGGCCGTAAACACACGATTCACTACGGCCTCTACCTTGCCCACGGTTACATTAACCCTGTCTTCGCCGACAAAACCTTCTTCAGCGAAAAAGACCTCACTCTGCTGTGGAAGGCTCTCGGCAACCTCTTCGAGTTGGATCGTTCAGCGGCTCGCGGCAATATGGCAGTCCGCGGCCTGCACATCTTCAAGCACGATTGCAAACTTGGCAACGCTCAGGCGCAAAAGCTCTTCGACACCATCAAGGTTGAATTGAAAAATGGCGTCGAGACTCCGAGGTCGTTCGCAGATTATACAGTAGCTGTGCCCTCAGCCGACAGTCTGCCGTCCGGCATTACCTACATTGATGGGCTTGCCGAAGCATAGACGGCAGGAGTGAACAGCCATGTATGCGGAAGACGATCTCCTCCCGTTGTCCGGTCTTCAGCACCTCTCGTTTTGCGAGCGGCGCTGGGCGCTCATCCATCTGGAGCAGCAATGGGAGGAGAACCTATTTACCGCAGAAGGCAGGCAACTTCACGAGAAAGCACACTCAGCCAGCATCGAGTCGCGCCCCGGGGTTCTTATCCGGCGTACACTCTCGCTCCACTCCTTCCGGCTAGGCCTTTCAGGCCAGGCAGACGTAATTGAATTCCTTCCTTGCGCGCCATCGGAATTCGGCATAGTGATTCCAATGCGTCAGGGATTATGGCAACCTTACCCTATCGAATACAAACGGACACGCGACAAGCAAGGCAGCGACGCGTATCAGATTCAACTCTGCGCGCAGGCTCTCTGCCTGGAAGAGATGCTGCAAACACCTATTCCCGTGGGGGCAGTCTACGACGGAAAAACCAAACGGAGGACAGAGGTTCCCTTCGACTCCGTACTGCGAAACAAGGTTGAGTCACTCGCGGGCAGGATGCACGAAGTTCTGCGATCGGGCAGGACTCCTAAGGCCATCTATGCAAAGAAGTGCGAGGGCTGTTCTATGAAACCTGTCTGCCTACCTGAAGCAACCAGTGGCACCGCAGTTTCCCGCTATCTAACGCGTGCTGTGAACTCCAACCTCAGGCAGTCCGGCTCTTTCTCTCCGGACGAAAAGGATACGCTGTGAAAAAACTACTGAACACGCTTTATGTAACGATCCCGCATGCGTATCTCAGCAAGGAAGGAGAGACTGTTCATGTTTCCGTTGAACATGAATCGCGTCTCCGTGTTCCGATCCATACACTCGAAGGTGTTGTCTGTATAGGCCTGGTATCTATGAGTCCGCAACTGATGGGATTTTGTGCCGAGCAGAATGTAGCGGTCAGCTTCCTTACAGAAAATGGACGGTTCCTGGCACGTGTTCAAGGGCCCATCCACGGCAACGTCCTATTGCGGCGCGAGCAGTATCGGCGGGCAGACGACGAATCCGCTTCCACCACAATCGCGCGCTCCATTCTTTTAGCGAAGATAGCCAATAGCCGGACTTCTCTGCTGCGCGCTGCGCGAGAGCATCCTTCCCAGACACTGGATGCAGCATCCCTGCAACTTGGCCAGTCGCTCCGTATGACCGAGCTTGCATGCTCACTTGATAGCCTGCGCGGTCTGGAAGGAGATGCCGCCAGAACCTACTTTGCTGTTTTTGACGAGTTCATCCTGCATCAAAAAGAGGACTTCCACTTCCATGAACGAAGTCGGCGGCCTCCCCTTGACAACGTCAATGCACTCTTGTCGTTTCTCTACGTCCTGCTTGCGCACGATATTGCTTCGGCATTGGAGACGGTTGGTCTTGACCCTTCGGTTGGATTCCTGCATCGAGACCGCCCTGGGCGCGCGAGCCTGGCGCTGGACCTGATGGAGGAGTTACGTCCTGTCCTTGCTGATCGCCTTGCGTTAACGCTCATCAACCGCCGTCAGGTTTCAGCCTCTGGGTTTTCCCGATCTGACTCTGGCGGCGTAACTATGAACGACGCCACAAGAAAGACAGTCCTTGTTGCGTGGCAGTTGCGCAAGCAGGAGGAAATCCTCCATCCGTTTCTCGAAGAAAAGATCCCATTCGGGCTCATCCCCCATGCACAAGCTCTTCTACTCGCCCGTCATCTTCGTGGTGACCTGGATGCTTATCCATCCTATTTCTGGAGGTAAAACAGCATGATGGTTTTAATTACTTACGATGTGGAAACTCAAACTAATGCAGGAAAGAAACGGCTACGCCGCGTTGCGAAACTATGCGAAAATTATGGCCAGCGAGTCCAATTCTCTGTCTTCGAGTGCTCGCTTGAACCTGCATTGTGGGTGGAACTCCGGGCAAAATTATTGTCCGCAATCAATCCGGATACGGATAGTCTGCGTTTTTATCAACTGGGGGCGAATTGGGAGAGACGAATTGAACACGTCGGTTCCAAGCCCACTTATAACCCTGAAGGTCCATTGATTTTGTAGACTCCGCTAATTTGGCAAGCTTCGCGAACCTGAAGGAAACAGATGAACCCGGGGATGTTCGCGATTCCCGCAAACCATTACATTTCATCCTCTTAAAGGAAGTGCCGTTCTATGAATTTGTCTTCACATTTGGGCGGTAGCCTATGTGCGCGCAACAGCAGACCTATTCTGTAGGTTTCAAATATGCTAGATTCAAACAGTCGCGCCCCTCGCGGGCGCGTGGATTGAAACTCTCTGGCACCAGCGCAGATGCCGACAATGCGCTCGTCGCGCCCCTCGCGGGCGCGTGGATTGAAACAACTCCCGATAACCGGGCGTCTTCTCGATCTCCTCGTCGCGCCCCTCGCGGGCGCGTGGATTGAAACAGTGAGTAAGAAGTACCTTACCATTGACAAATTCAGTCGCGCCCCTCGCGGGCGCGTGGATTGAAACACTTGATAGAAGGTTCTGGTAGTAACCAATAGGCAGTCGCGCCCCTCGCGGGCGCGTGGATTGAAACCGCGCCGAACCGGCAAATGCTCCGTAACTTCCACGTCGCGCCCCTCGCGGGCGCGTGGATTGAAACTAGAGAACCAGGTAAGGGGGCTTTTGTCAACCTGGTCGCGCCCCTCGCGGGCGCGTGGATTGAAACTACGTTGTCGTGAACGCGGACCTCCGTAGTCACGTCGCGCCCCTCGCGGGCGCGTGGATTGAAACCTTGTAGTACTTGCAGTCCTTGCAGTACTTGCAGCGTCGCGCCCCTCGCGGGCGCGTGGATTGAAACGTGAGTAGGCCGGGGCGCGTGTGATACCGCGTGACCAGTCGCGCCCCTCGCGGGCGCGTGGATTGAAACTTCATCGGCTTGGTGGCGGACTACAGCACTGCCCGTGTCGCGCCCCTCGCGGGCGCGTGGATTGAAACGATGAACGAATTTACTCAGTTCTGTAAAAATCTTGTCGCGCCCCTCGCGGGCGCGTGGATTGAAACATCAATACTGGCTACAACTTGATTATCAAGTAGCGTCGCGCCCCTCGCGGGCGCGTGGATTGAAACTTTATAAGCCACACACAGTCAGCCACCTGCAGGTAGGTCGCGCCCCTCGCGGGCGCGTGGATTGAAACCTTCCCCTTTGCATTCTCAGCCTTCACGGCGGCGGTCGCGCCCCTCGCGGGCGCGTGGATTGAAACTGGATATCTTTCCAAATAGGAAGGAACCAGGTTACGTCGCGCCCCTCGCGGGCGCGTGGATTGAAACCTCCTCCAAACAACTCAGCATAAGCCTTACTACACGTCGCGCCCCTCGCGGGCGCGTGGATTGAAACTCCACAGTCCGTAAGGTATGCCTGACCAAACACGTCGTCGCGCCCCTCGCGGGCGCGTGGATTGAAACATGGACCAAGTACGAAGACAAGAAAAAGATGGCGGTCGCGCCCCTCGCGGGCGCGTGGATTGAAACACTAGGCTAGTTGAAAGGATATGACCATGAACCGTCGCGCCCCTCGCGGGCGCGTGGATTGAAACTTTACCAGCACGGCCACAGGCGCTACAGCCACCCGTCGCGCCCCTCGCGGGCGCGTGGATTGAAACTGTTACGGGTAGTGACGTTCTTGATACGGGGTATCGTCGCGCCCCTCGCGGGCGCGTGGATTGAAACACGGAGATTACCAGCTACGACAGCACACTTAACGGCGTCGCGCCCCTCGCGGGCGCGTGGATTGAAACTTGGAATTCATCCATAGTCTTTCCAAGCTCCTCAGGTCGCGCCCCTCGCGGGCGCGTGGATTGAAACAGCAATTGCGCACAACCCAATCTCCTCAGCCATGTCGCGCCCCTCGCGGGCGCGTGGATTGAAACATATTTCCCCTGTTCCGGCTGCATCATCATCAACCGTCGCGCCCCTCGCGGGCGCGTGGATTGAAACAGTTGCCGATGGACATCAATCTTTCAACGGTACTTGTCGCGCCCCTCGCGGGCGCGTGGATTGAAACACTGGCGTCACGCCGATTCAGCAGGATGCCGATAGTCGCGCCCCTCGCGGGCGCGTGGATTGAAACAATCCAACAGAAGCCGCATGGAGGAATGTTCGGTGTCGCGCCCCTCGCGGGCGCGTGGATTGAAACACCAATGGACTCGGCTGTAATGCCACCACCGTTCCGTCGCGCCCCTCGCGGGCGCGTGGATTGAAACTCGACCAGTGGATCGCGCTGGTTCATGCGATTGAGGTCGCGCCCCTCGCGGGCGCGTGGATTGAAACACCATCACCACAGTCTAAGGAGACGCCATGCAGCAGTCGCGCCCCTCGCGGGCGCGTGGATTGAAACGGCTGTACGGGGCGGAGAGGGGCGGTGTTCCACGTCGCGCCCCTCGCGGGCGCGTGGATTGAAACTGGCCGAAGTTTGACTTAGACACCTGGTGGGCCAGGTCGCGCCCCTCGCGGGCGCGTGGATTGAAACTCCTTCTTGATGGTGTCGTTGTAATAGTGCTGTCGTCGCGCCCCTCGCGGGCGCGTGGATTGAAACAGCTTGGGTAATGGCTCCTTAACCTGCTTCTGTCGTCGCGCCCCTCGCGGGCGCGTGGATTGAAACTCTG